>ERZ808041.930-NODE-930-length-14797-cov-3.975747_pt1 | contig 14797 bp, 12 predicted proteins | sample MGYA00380192_ERZ808041 | MGnify/ENA primary metagenome ERZ808041 (study PRJEB31490, sample SAMN06133412) | mouse gut metagenome | isolation source: Z1_1 | host: mice | place: China: Chengdu | collected 2015-05 ... | reverse complement strand
ATACAGCTTAAACAATGAGAGGATTAAGTCCCAACTGGCTGTTGGGTACTGAAACCCTACACTTATATATTAGGAGGGAGGTGTGTCTGCTTCAGCTGTATGTTGGAAAATTAGGAACAAAGCAGTTAATGCCGCGGCTCCGGGCTGATAGTAAATGACGTGCCGTGGTATTAAGTGACAGGTAACTAGTCGCCCCCTGCAGAATGTATATATTCTTCTCTCCGTGACGGTCTGGCGTTTGGAATTGAGAAGGATTGCGTTCTGCAGGGGGCGGCTTTTCCTGTTGGAAAAACAGTATGCAATGATTAAGAAAGTGAGGGTTTAAAATGAGTGAAAAAGAAAAAAAACAGCGTACGGTTCGTCTTCCCAACGTTTTTGAGGCATTGTTACCCATTGTCGTAATGTTAGGCCTGATGTTGTATCACTTTATGGCCGGCACCAGTTACGGAGATGCGCATATGCCGCTGCTTGTCTCCATTGTTGTAGCCTGTATTATCGGCTGTATCTGCGGCCACTCTTTTTCAGATATGATGGCAGGTATGCTGGACTGTCTGAACCGTACAATGGAAGCGATTCTTATTCTTTGCACGGTCGGCATTCTGGTGGCATCTTTTATCATGTCCGGCACGATTCCGGCCCTGATCTATTACGGACTGGATCTGCTGACTCCAAAGCTGTTTCTGCCGGTCGGCTGCATCCTGTGCGCCGTTGTCGGTCTGGCCTGCGGTTCTTCCTGGACCACCACCGCAACCATAGGTATTGCTTTTATGGGGATTGGAGCCGGCCTGGGCATGCCGGTTGCGCTGACAGCCGGTATGATTATATCCGGAGCTTATGTGGGAGACAAATTTTCTCCGCTGTCAGATACCACCAATCTGGCCGCCGCAGTCTCGGAAACAGGCCTCTTTGATCATGTTACCGCAATGGTATCAACAACGGCTCCAACCTTCGTGATTGCTTTGGTCCTGTATACAATCATAGGTTTTGGCTATTCAACGACCGGATATGACAACACGGTTGCCCTGGAACTCCAGCAGGCTCTTGCAGGCGGATACAACTTAAATCCGGTGCTTCTGTTGCCCATCGTTGTGGTTGTCGTTGTATGTGTGTTAAAACTGCCGGCCTTGCCAGGCCTCGCCATTTCCGTGGGCTGCGGTGTCCTCTTTGGGGCTGTTTTCCAGGGAATCACTAATGTCAGTGATATTTTTAACATTCTCCATTACGGAACCACATTTGAAAGCAGCAATGAACTGGCTAACAATCTGCTGAGCCGCGGCGGCATGGATCACCAGATGTGGACCATCAACCTGATACTGCTGGCCGTAGCCTACGGCGGAGCGCTGGAACGGTGCGGCTGTGTCGAAACACTTTTCAGCGGTATCAAGAGTAAAATCCACAATGTAGGAGGTCTGGTTGTATTAACCCTGGTCACATCCCTGTTCTGCGACGCTACCATGTGTGACCAGTTCCTAGGAATTGGTGTTCCTGGCCCCCTGTACAGAGATAAATACGATGAGATGGGCCTGGCCCGAAACATGCTTTCCCGTACCCTTGAGGACTGCGGGACCCTGTGGGCCGTTATGTTCCCGTGGACCGGCTGCGGCGCTTATCAGTATGCAACCCTGGGCGTGCACCCCTTCGTATATTTCCCATATGCATTTGTAAATCTTCTGAATCCGATTTACGGCGGGATCACCGCCTGCCTGAAACGCAATGTGTTCTGGGCCGACGGCGCCTATACCAGCATTTTCGGTAAGACCACAATGCGTAAAGCGGCCGCTGCGCCTCCCAAAGAACATGCGTACGCCCTTGAAAGACTGGAAGCTCTCCGTGCTGCCGGCAAGGCCCCTGTCCCAACCGGCGTAAAGAAAGCCTGACCACTGATAACAGTAGAACGGAAAGGAATGGTTTTATGTGAGAACGAGAGCAGATTATCTCCCATGGGAATTAACAGCCGGCCCAAAATATCATGCCAGAGAATTAAAGCAGCGCAGCAAATGGGTTACGGCAGGCAGTTGGTTTATGTCCGGCCTGCTTCTGGCTGCAGGAGTCATTACACCGTATCGCGTTGCATTTATATTTGGCCTGTTATACATACTTGCATTAAAAATGCAAAAGGATACGGTAATCACCAAGCGCGGGCTTGAAATTTTTTATCAGATGCATATTACCACACAGTATGATTTCTGGAGCTGGGAGCAGATTGATTCCGTGACGCTTGAGGATAGGAATCATCCGGAGCTGGTGGCCCTCCATATCAGCAAGGGTGACAGGATCCGGCGGCTTTTCTTCACAAGAGAGGATGCGGCAGACATTATGGTTCTGGCAAAAAAACAAAAACCCGGTATCCTGGTTGGTGAAGCCGATCCCGGCCGGATGATTGGCTTTAAAAGAAAAAATAAGCGTGGAAAGAGCGTACGCACAACGATGAAAGCATACAATTTTTCCAGGAAAAAATAGCTTAGAGGGACCCGCATGCGTACGGGTCCCTCTTTTTCTAGTGTTAAATACTGTCACCTTTTCGGTAAACGACTCGGCCGCCGCACATCGTCATAAGCACTTCCGTATGCTCAATCTCGTCAGCCGGTATTTCAAAAATATTCTGGTCGAGAACCTGTAAATCCGCACATTTTCCCACTTCCAGTGACCCGCAGATATCTTCAGCATGGTTTTGGTATGCCGGATAGATTGTATACATACGGACAGCCTCTCTGATATCAATAGCCATTTCAGGATGATATACCTTCCCGTCCTTTGCCCTTCTGCTGACCAGGAAATGCAGCCCCTTCATCCAGTTCATCGGCAGGGCCGGGGCATCGGAACCCTCAGCAACCAGCATACCTCCGTCCAGCAGGACTTTATAATCCGTCTCCCCGCCAAATTCGTAACCGCCCACTGCCTGTGCCCCGCACCCTATTTCATGTCTCACACACTTTTTAATGTTTTCTTTACTGGAACTGCTGGCATGGAGTATAAAATGGCGAAGCTCGCGGCCAGGTTCCTCTTCCTCTGCTTCCGAAAGAGCATCCACCGAGATATCGATCCCCCTGCCTCCTGTGAGATGAATCGCCGTCTGCCAGCCCCTGTGGTGAAGCTCCCTGATTGTTCTTCGCAGTTCTTCCCCCTGCTCTTCCTGTGTCTCTCCCGGAAACATACAATAGCCGTTTTTTTCCGGCGGCAAATCCCGCTCCCAGCCGTCATCCCCAAAGATTTTAACAGCATCAGCCCGAACCCACTTCCGATCGCCAAATTCAGGCAGATTCATCTCTTCGAGTCCTCCGATAATGGTATCATAGCTCTGGACACCGCCCTTTCCCGCGAGCAGATTGATAAATACGCGGGCTGTCAGTTTCCCTTCTCTCCTAAGCCTCTCATAACCACGGATCGCTTCTTCACCGTAGGTGCCGAAACAAATATCATTACCGCCCGGCCCCACGATATCATTATGGGAGGTAATGCCGTAGCTGTTCATCTTCCTCTGCATCCGTATCAGGCATTCATCCATCTCCCGTCCCTGCAGATGATATGCTGCTCTTCCCACCGCTGCCTGAGTCCCGAAATCGGTAAACAGGCCGGTCGGGCTGCCGTCTTCAAACCGGAACATGATGCCCTCTTCCTTTTTAAAACGGGTATCTTTTGTAATCCCCGCCAGTTTGAGCGCCTGTTTGCTGACCAGCATGATATGCAGGCCGCCGTCGTTGAGAATGACCGGATGCCCCAGTGAACCCTCTTCTATATCTTTCCAGGTCGGCATCCGTTCTTCCCTGGCCCACTCTTCTACCTGCCGGATCTTAAATCCCCAGCCGATAATCCAGGTATCCGCCGGCAGGTTCCCGGCTTTTTCCCGGATTCTGTCATTCAATTCTTTCAGATTGGAGGCATCCTCCGGTTCCACTTTGACAAAATCAGGGGAGAGACTGAGTCCGGCGTAAGCCGCATGGATATGGGCGTCAAACGTTCCCGGCAGAACCAGTTTTCCTTCGAGATCGATGATCTTTGTGCCGTCTCCCTGAAGCTGAAGCGCCTGACGGTTATTTCCGCAATACAAAATTTTATCATCTCCCACAGCCAGGGCCTGTACAAATCGAAATGACGGATCAACGGTACAAATCACTCCATTCACTAAAATCGTGTCTGCTCTCTGCATTGTGACTTCCTCCTAATATGTTACTCAACGTCATGATGTTGGGCTGTGAATAGTAACCCTAATACGCCAGTATTCTGGCCGGGTTCTTTACCATAATCTGGTTAATGGCATAGGGAGAAACTCCGACAATATCGCGGAGTGTCGGAATGGCAAACCGGGTCAGGCGTGCATACCCTTCTCCGCCGTAATACCTGGCCATATGTTTTGCACACGTATCCGTAGCGAGAACAAGCTGAGCCGCATACTCTTCCTGAATCAGCTGATATACGGCCGCCAGCCTCATCCATCCCGGAATACTGGCGGAGCCTGTGGCTTCCCTGTCGGAGGTGTTGCATATTTCAATGCAGATGTTAACCCCCGTATCAAGCACCCGGTGCAGATAATCGAGGCTGATTCCCCAGCTTTTCTGGTTAGTAATCAATGTCTTCAGACTTCCTTCTCCCAGAAATGCCCCCATATGGGCAATGACGGTTCTCTCCATATCCACATTTTCTTCTTTCAGGATCTTAGCTATTTCCAGGGGGCCTCCGCCCATGGTGAAACAGGGATGAACCGTCAGTGAAAGACCGGTTTCATTGGCCGTTCTGGCCGCAGCCCGGAGGAGAAGCTCTTCCCTCGGACGAAATCCCGAAGAAATTCCGACTTTAATCATCCCCGGGCGGATGCCGGTGCCCTCAATCCCTTCCTCGATCTCCTGCTTCATAAAATTCATAAAATCTTTTATCTCTGCTTCGTGGCACCACTCCGGCCAGGACTCATAGATATAAATTCCCGTTGTACCGATCACATTAACCCCTGTGTTTTGTGCTATTGTTTTAACCGCCCGGATATCGCCGCGGATACCGGGGACGCTCATTTCCACCAGCGACCGGCCGCCGGCCGCCTTAAAATCGGCAACCTCTTTTTCCATAACGGCCGGATCGTCCAGATCCTGGGTATCCCAGGTAAACATATTATTTCTGCGGATAATTCCGATATTTTCCAGCGTATTTTTTTCATCCTCTCCAACCGTCTCTTTAAATCCCGGATGTTCCTCTTTGAACTGCTCCCTGAAAATGCGTCCTTTCATCAGAATATGTTCATGCATATCGGTAAATCCAAGCTCCTCAGGCTTTATCTCTCCCGTAACTGTTACAACCTTCTTCATATCCGGCTTCCTCTCATTCACCTGCTTATGTTTCCTTTATCCGTTCTTTCTCCATCTACTCTTTCTGTAACTGCTTTCCTGTGGCTGCATTTTCTGTCTCCCTGTAATTTCTGCAAAGCGTATAATGTCCTTCCGATACCTTCAGCCGTTCCAGCTCTCCGCTTTTACATTCATCCGAAGCATACCGGCATCTCGGATGGAAAGGACACCCGGGCGGCATATTTGACAAATCAGGAACATTTCCTTCTATCACGTTCAAATCTTCATCCCCGGCCGCCAGGCTGGGGACACATGCGATCAGACCTTTTGTATAGGGATGTGTCGGATTCTTAAATATTGCTCTCGTCGCCGCCTCCTCCACAACCTTCCCGCCGTAAAAAACGGCGATACGCTGCGCTAACGTTGCCACCACTCCCAGATCATGAGTGACAATAATAATACTGGTCCCGAATTGATCCCGGATACTCTTCAGCAATCCGAGAATCTGAGCCTGTATCGTCACATCCAGAGCCGTCGTCGGTTCATCCGCTAAAAGCAGTTTCGGCTTACAGGCCAGCGCAATTGCTATCATCACTCTCTGACACATACCGCCGGACAACTGGTGCGGATAACTGCTCATCCTGATTTCTGGATCCGGTGTTCCTACCACCTTCAGAAGCTTCACCGCCTCGTCATACGCCTGCTTCTTCTCCATATCCTCATGCTCCAGGAGCATCTCCATAATCTGCTTTCCGACCCGGATGACCGGATCCAGGCAGTTCATAGGATCCTGGAAAATCATGGCAATCTCCTTACCCCTTATTTTGCGGAATTCTTTATCCTTTTTATATAAAATATTTTCCCCATTAAAACATATTTCTCCGCTGATAACAGCGGGCGGCGCTTCCACAAGCCCCAGGACATTGGACAAAGTCACGCTCTTCCCACATCCTGATTCTCCCACAACGCCAAGGATTTCTCCTTCGTCAACATACAGATTCACGCCGTTTACAGCGTGAATGTTCCCCGCTTTCGACGGAAATTCCACCTTCAAATCTTTAATCTCAAGCAAATGCTCCATATATCCGCTCTCCTTTTCTGCTGCCTGGTTCTCCCGTTCGAATCGCCGCAGCAATCAATTGCTTCTCAGCCTCGGATCGAGTACGTCCCTCAAACCGTCCCCCAGAAGATTGAAGGCAAGCGTTGTCAGCGTGATCATAAGACCGCCGAAGATGGCAACCCAGGGCGCGTCGATGAAAACATCTTTTCCCTCGTTGATAATCATTCCCCAGGACGGTGTCGGTGGTGCGATTCCCAGCCCTAAAAATCCGAGAGACGATTCCGCCATGATACAGCCGCCGATGGTTCCTGACAGCGTGATAAAAATCTGTGGCAGGGCATTGGGAGATGTATGCTCTAAGTGACTTCTTAATCATGGTTTTTGTCATGGTTAGTGAAGCAGTCACTTAGAGCATTTTCATTTCAGGAGGTACAGCCATGAGAAACGAGAAAATCACCCCACTGTATGAGCGTTTGAGCCGCGATGATGAGTTACAGGGCGAGAGCAACTCCATAAGCCATCAAAAGCAGATGTTAGAGGAGTTTGCCCGCCGGAATGGACTGCCGAACCCTACCCACTTCACCGATGACGGCGTATCGGGAACCCGCTTTGACCGTCCCGGCTTTCTGGCGATGATGGAGGAAGTCGAGGCCGGACGGGTGGAGGCCATCGTCATAAAGGACATGAGCCGCCTGGGACGCGACTATCTGAAGGTCGGTCAAGTTATGGAGATTTTGCGGCAGCGCGGTGTCCGGCTGATCGCCATCAATGACGGTGTGGACAGTCTGAAAGGCGATGATGATTTTACCCCGTTCCGCAACATTATGAACGAGTTTTACGCCCGCGACACCAGCCGGAAAATCCGCTCTGTGTTTAAGTCCAAAGGCATGAGCGGCAAGCACCTGACCGGCACCGTTATCTACGGCTATCTGTGGGACGAAAAGCGGGAACACTGGCTTGTGGATGAAGAAGCCGCCGCTGTGGTACGCCATATTTTCGCGCTTGCGATGGAGGGCTACGGCCCCTATCAGATCGCAACCAAGTTGTCAGAAGAAAAAATTGAAATGCCAGCCGTTCACCTTGCCCGCTATGGCGAGGGAGTGAACAAGAATAAGGCCTTTGCGGATATTTATCGTTGGAGTGCCTCTACCGTTGTTGAAATCCTGAAAAAACAGGAGTATTTAGGCCATACGGTCAATTTCAAAACCCGCAAGCACTTTAAGGACAAGAAAAGTCACTATGTTGACGAAAGCGAATGGACGATTTTTGAGAACACCCATGAGGCCATTATCGACCAAGAAACCTTTGACAATGTGCAGCGTATCCGGGGAAACGCCAGACGCTACCCGGACGGCTTTGGGGAGGCCCATCCCCTGACCGGCCTGATGTACTGCGCCGATTGCGGCGGCAAGATGTATGTTCACCGCACATACAACGGCAAGCGCGTCCCGCAGTACACTTGCGGCCAGTATGGGAAGTATCCTATCGGCTCCCTTTGCCCTACACAGCACCGTATCAAGGCCGAAGCTGTTCTGACCCTGATTGCCGATATGCTCCGGGCCATCGCGGAGTATTCCAGGAATGACCGGGTCGAGTTTATCCGCACCGTCCAGGAAACGCAGGTAGCCCAGCAGACCGCCGACATATCCAAGAAGCGGAAACGGCTGGCCGCCGCCCAAAAGCGGGCCGGGGAACTGGAAAAGCTGATTTGCAAAATCTATGAGGACAACGCCCTGGGTAAGCTGCCGGACGCCCGGTATGAGGCCCTGGACGCACAGTACGCCAAAGAGCAGGACGCCCTCAATGCGGAAATCGTGGAATTGGAAAAGGCCGTTACCGGCTATGAGCAGAGCCGGAAATCTGCGGAGAAGTTTATTGCCCTGATTGACAAGTACGAGAACTTCGACACGCTGACAAACACCATGCTCAACGAGTTTGTAGAGAAAATCCTTGTCCATGAACGCGCCCGCAAAGGCAGCCAGGATACCACACAGGAGGTTGAAATCTACTTCAACTTTGTGGGCCGCTATATCCCTCCTGCCTTGCAGCCTGTTCCCCTGACCCCGGAGGAACAGGAAGAACTGCGGAAGAAGGAGGAACGCAAGGACAGGCTTCACCAGAACTACTTGCGCCGCAAGGCTAATGGCAAGCAGAAGGAATGGGAAGAACGCTACAACGCCAAGCGCAAGGCGAAAATGGAGGCAGCAAAGGCCGCGATCCGGGCCGAGGATATGGAGAAAGGCCTTTTTACCACCGTCAGCCAGTTACCCAGGCAGGAGCCGCGCAAGGCCACCTTACCGGCCAGCGCCGCAGTTTAACCATCACAGTGCAAAGGAGGACAAACATGAACGAATTGACTTACACCCGCTGCGGGGATTACTACATCCCCGACCTGGAGTTGTCCGAGCAGCCGGAGGCCCCCATCGGCAAGTATGGCCGTATGCGGCAACGCTACCTGAAGGAACACCGGCCCGGCCTTTACAGCAGCTTGATTTTGAGCGAAAAGCTGTACCCGCACCTGTTGGAGATTGACCGGGCGGCGCGGGAGCGGATGGACGCCATGCTGCCCCGGATGATGGAGGCGGCGGGCGTCATTGAGGAAGTGAAAGCCCGTGACCCCATGCGCTGGGTGGGGCTGATGAACACGCTGAAAGCGCAGGCGGAGGAAATCGTTTTTCAGGAATTGATCTACGGATAAGTATAGTATAAAAGAGGCCGGAATTTGCCGCCACAGGGCGATAAATCCCGGCCTTTATATCATGCTATGTAATTAAAGCTGCCATCCAGCGGATGCGAGTTTGAGGTTTAGGAAATTTCTATAAATTCCCTCTTGTGAAATCAAAGACTGGTGAGTTCCCTGTTGAGCAATTCTACCCTGATCTATTACAATGATTTGATCTGCGTTTTCCACTGTACTCAAACGATGGGCAATCGAAATTAAGGTTTTATTTTTCGTCAGTTCTGAAATCGCAGATAAAAGTGCCTGCTCATTTTCCGGATCAACGCTGGAAGTGGCCTCATCCAAAATAATAATAGGTGCATCTTTAAGAATCGCTCTGGCAATAGAAATTCGTTGCTTCTCTCCGCCGGAAAGTGTAGAGCCTCCCTCGCCGATGATTGTATTGTACCCATCTGGCAACGCTGAAATAAAATCATGGCAGCAAGCACGTTTTGCGGCAGCTTCTACTTCCTCGTGGGTAGCATCAGGCTTTCCAAATTTGATGTTGTTTTCAATAGAATCGTGGAAAAGATATACATTCTGAAAGACCATGCTGATATGCTCCAAAATACTATCCGCAGTATAGTTTTTTACATCCTTTCCGCCAATTCGTACAGCGCCATCCTGCACATCCCAAAACCGGGCAATTAAATTACACAAAGTTGTTTTTCCACTTCCAGATGGGCCAACAATAGCACAGGTAGTATGTTCTGGAATGTTCAGAGAGATGTCATGGATGACCTGCCGCTTGTCATAGCCAAATGATACATGATCCAGTGTTATATCGTAGTGGGAAGTTTCTAATTTGTCTGTGCTGGTGTCCATTTGAGGTATATTGGTGACTTCTTCTAACCGATCCAGTTCTGTGTTGATTTTCTTGCTCAAAAAAGCGCTGTTTCCCATTGTTTCTAAGTCAGCGTACACAGTAAATGCGCAAAACAGGAAAGTCAAGCAATAGGGCAAACTTATTTTTCCAGCCATAAAAAGCAAACCCGCCGCAGCAATCAGTACACAGCTCATGAGCTTATAGACCAGAATATAAAAACGGAGAACCCCGGCCGTAGCCTTTTCCTGCCCATAATCTGCATCCCACTTTTTTTGAAATGCGCTGCGTACTTCTCGTTGTCCTTCCTCACCTTTGGAGAAAGACCGTAGAACAGAAATCCCTCGGATATATTCCATTGTTTTGCTCACCAGGTTTTCCTGTGCTTCTTGATAAATAGGAGCATATTGCGCGGCTCTACTGCGGACCCAACGAAGAACAAGTAAACCTAATAATAGTCCAATCAAACTTAAAATGGCAATGATAGGGTTGAAAAAGAACATCATAATTGACATGAGAGCTGCCATAGCAACACCGCTTGTCATCTGCTCGATTGCAAGCATGGAGTAACCCTCTAAATCAGCAATCGTCGTAGTAAGTATTGTCTGAATAGTTCCTAAATTTTGCTCTGAAAAGTAGCCCATAGGAGCCTGTTTCAATTTTTCTCCTATTTCCAGACGATAATCACGGAAAATATCATATCCCGTTCCACTCATGGTACGGTCATACATCCATTGGAAGAAAAAGCGTCCGATAACACTTCCTAATACAACACCAAAGGCTTGTAGAATAATAGTAGGTGTAAGATTTTCTAAATATAATAAAATCCAAAAAACACCGAACATCATAAAACCATTGAAAAAGGATTTGAGAATATTAAATGTGATGCCAACGATGATTTTCTGTCGGCTTCTACCCGCAATCTTAAAAATCCGGCGTATCATTTCAAGCATGGTTTTCCAATCCTCCTTTCAAGTCTGCTTTTTCTATGGTTCCGGCATAATCTTGCCACATCTTTTGATAGATGGGGCATTCCCGGAGAAGTTCTTCTTGTGTCCCACGGCCTGCAATATTTCCGTTTGCCACAACCAGAATTTGATCGGCATTGCGAATCGTATTCAAACGGTGCGCTACAACAATCAATGTCTTTCCGGCCACTAATTTGCTGATTGCCTGTTGAATTAGCGCCTCATTTTCTGGATCAGCATAGGCAGTGGCCTCGTCTAAAATGACTACGGATGACGGTTTTAGCATGGCCCTCGCAATCGTAATACGTTGGCGCTCCCCGCCAGAAAGTCGGTCTCCGGCATCACCGGCCAGTGTGTCATATCCCTGCTCTAACTGCATAATAAAGTCATGACAGTTAGCAGCTTTTGCGGCATCTTCTACTTCTTCATCTGTTGCTGCCGGATTACCCATGCGGATATTTTCCCGAATGGATTTGTCGAATAGGAAATTGTCTTGTGCCACATAACTGATTTCACCCATCAACTGCTCAAAAGGGATTTGACGAATATCCTGGCCGCCGAAACGCACAGAGCCAGAAGTTACATCCCAAAAACCAGCCATCAGTTTTGCAATCGTGGATTTACCAGAACCGGAAGGCCCAACAATAGCCGTCATAGTGCCGGGTCTGGTTTGAAAAGAAATACCGTGGAGAACTTCGGTTTCTTTGTAACCGAAATGCACATCCTCAAATTGGTAAGTCCGTTCTCCCAAAGATACAGGCTCAGAGGGTCGGACAAGTTCCGGGGTTTTTAGGAAAGCGGTTACTTGCTCCAAATTACCTTTTATCATGCTGACTTGCTCCATCGCCTCGGACACTTTCATCAATGGAGCAACGAACCCCAGCGGAACTACTAAAGATATTAAAAATACGGGAAGTGAAAGCGTTCCCTCCATGTAAAGCCATGCGCCTACTGGCAATGTACCCAAAAGAGTAGAAGGCAGGACGGCTCGTGCCGCTGCATTCCAAAACCAGCATTGACTCCACCACTCCATTGTAGAATCGTGAAAATAGTTGACAGACTTTGAGTATTTTCCATAAGAGGATGCAGAACGGTTAAACGCTTTAATGACTTGAATGCCGCTGACATATTCTACTAAGGAGCTGTTCATATCATTGGCAGAGCGCATATAGTTTTCCATTCGAGGGCCATAACCGCGCATCATAGCAGCGAAAAAGAGAATACCCAGTGGAATTGTGATTAGGGATGCAAGCCCCATGCGCCAGTCCAGAATGAAAATCAGGAGAATACTGCACAACGGCGCTGCAATATTCGATGGCAGCTCTGGCATAAAATGAGCCATAGAATCCTCTAACTTTGCAACATTATCTACAATTAGGTTTTTGAAAGTTCCCGTAGGCGTTTCCAGCATAACGCCCATTGGGACTTTTGCCATCCGATCTGTAATTGCTTCACGGATATTTTTCAAAATTGTGAAGGAAATTTTGTGGGACATAAGAGAAGATCGCCATGTGAGAAGCATTTTTATAAGCTGACATATGGCGGCTATTCCACTAAAGAACAAAACACGCTGTATGGTGGTTGTACCGCGGTAGAGTTCATCCGCCAACAGCGCCACCATTAGGAATGGTACGATACCAAACATTTCCCCTAACACAGCAAGAAGAATGGAAATACGCATTTTGCTGTTTCTCTCGCCCACAAAAGCAAAGAGTTGGCGGATTGCACCCGGTTCTTTATTTGGCATAAGAAAGCCTCCTTTCGAGCAACTGAAAATACAAGGAGGGTATTGCATTTTCGATGGCATCGTGATATAATCTGAATTACGATGTAATATTACAGTGTAATTCAAGTATAGGATGGAGGGATGGAAATGTCAAGGGATTTTCAACAGACCCATGAAAATCTTTTGGCCTGTGCAAAAGAACATTTTCTGGAAAACGGGTTTGAGCGTGCCAGTATCCGTGAAATCTGCAAGGCTGCTCATGTGACAAATGGGGCTTTTTACAATCACTTTGAGGATAAAGAGGCTTTGTTTGGCGCACTTGTAGAGCCAGTAGTTCAGGCGGTATCAGAGATGTATTCCGATTCTGTTGTCAAGCACTTTGAATTGGCCCGGACGGATGAATTAAAGCAGCTCTGGAAACTGTCGGAGGATACGATCCGTCAGATTATCGAATACATTTACGAACATTTCGATGTATTCAAATTGCTGCTGATGCAGTCTGCCGGCACAAAATATACTTCTTTTCTGGATGATGTGGTGCGTTCCGATGTTCGGGAGACACAAAAGCTAATAGCAGAGCTGAAAGATCGCGGAGTTTCCGTACATGATCTGGAGGATGACGAGTGGCATATGCTCGTTCATTCTTACTATTCATCTATCGCAGAAATTGTCTTGCACAATTATTCAAAAGATGCTGCGATAAAATATGCTCATACATTAGCCGCTTTTTTCAGTTCCGGGTGGCAAACCGTTTTGGGGATTTGATCCCCAAAATTTTTGATTGGCAGTTAGCGCGATCTAACTAACTGTGATAAAGGAAGGTGGTTTAATCTCTCATATTTAAAATGATTCTTGCTTCTTAATGTATCAATCGAAATTATATTGAAAGGACTTTTTGAAAATGGAAAACACAAATAAACTTACAGGCAAAGATCTTATCAATGTTGGTATTTATTCTGCAATGACTCTCGTCATTTTCTTTGTCGTTGGACTATTAACTGCGTTACCAGTAGTATATCCATTCCTTTTTGTGATTTGGCCGATTGTATGCGGTATCCCTATGATGCTGTATTACACAAAAATCAAGAAATTTGGAATGCTTACCATTACCGGCATCATTGGCGGTATCTTCTTCTATTTAATCGGCTATGGCTGGATCGGCCTGCTCGGCTGGGTGCTCGGCGGCATTCTAAGCGATGTTGTGCTCAAAATCGGCGGCTATCAGAAATTCAAAGTCACTGTTCTGAGCTATGCCTGCTTTTGCCTCGGTATCATGGGTTGCCCCGCCAATCTCTGGTTTGCCGGTGAAGCGTATTGGGAAAACATCCACACCTCCATGGGTGATCAGTACGCAAACACCTTGCAATCCCTGATGCCCTCCTGGATGATGTATTTGGGTTTTGCGCTGCTGTTTGTGGGCGGTATTCTGGGCGCGCTTCTGGGCCATAAAATGCTGAAAAAACACTTTGAAAGAGCGGGCATTGTGTAATGAAGCAGCTTCAAGCGGTTGTTGAAAACAGAACAGGCTTTTGCTTGGACCCACGAACCAAGCTGTTGCTGATGGCCGTTGTCGCTACCGCAGAATTTCTATATAGCCACACCGCCTTTATGATCGCGGTGGCGATGATTCCCTTTGTGCTGTTGCTGACTAACCGGCAGTATAAGACGGCAACGGTGTTCTTCTGCCTGTTCGCAGCGGGGCTGTTTGTGCAGGCTATCCAGAACTCCGTCCAGTTTCCCATGATTGTTAATATGCTGGTAGTCCTGTTGGTGGGACTGGTTCTGCGGCTGTTTCCGGCTTTTGTGATGGGAGCCTATATTATCAAGTCCACCACGGCCAGCGAGTGCATTACCGCACTTGGCCGGATGCACATTGGGCGGCAGATCACCATTCCGCTCTCCGTCCTGTTTCGTTTTATCCCTACCATGCAGGAGGAGTCGGCGGCCATCAAGGATGCCATGCGGATGCGGGAGGTCCAGTTCGGGACAAAGAAGTTCTGGCAAAATCCCGCCGCCCTGATTGAATACCGTTTTATTCCCCTGATGATCTCGGTGGTCAAAATCGGGGATGATCTCTCTGCGGCAGCCTTGACCCGCGGCCTGGATAACCCGGTCCGGCGCACCAATATCACAAAGGTCGGGTTTACCGGCTGGGATCTGCTGGCGGTGCTGATTGCCGGAACTGCACTGCTCTCTACATACTTTTTCAGCCCGTGGTAAGGAGGTGA
>ERZ808041.919-NODE-919-length-15025-cov-3.451499_pt1 | contig 15025 bp, 14 predicted proteins | sample MGYA00380192_ERZ808041 | MGnify/ENA primary metagenome ERZ808041 (study PRJEB31490, sample SAMN06133412) | mouse gut metagenome | isolation source: Z1_1 | host: mice | place: China: Chengdu | collected 2015-05 ... | reverse complement strand
TTTGTAGAATTAAAATATTTAAAAGATGATATAAGGGAAATTTTTGTGCCGACAAAATTTATTGATGAGGAACGTATAGAGGTGTTGCTGAATGCTGTAACCGGCAGAGTGGAAGAATTGCAGGATATGGCGATGAAACAGAAAAAGCAATATACTTTAGGGGGTTTGTAACAGTGAGCATAATCCGAATGTAAGAACAGGCACTCAGGGGATGTTAAAGCAGAGGCAGCAGACCGTAAATCTTTCGGTCTGCTGCCGCAATATTTTTCTTAAAGGGAATATCCCGCCTTGTGAAAACGTTGTATCACATAAGCCAGACTTTCCAGATATTCCGCGTCGCTTTCCAGATGTTCGATGATTACCGGCATGTCCGGATCCAGATGCTCGATCAGCTGCGCGTATTTCTCCAGATGTAAGTCGCCTTTCTCACAGGCTGTCTCCTGCAGCTGAAGGGTAAATGCCTGTGAAAGGTGGACATTTTTCAGATGGCAGCTTTTAATGTGGGTCCCCAGTTTGGTAAAGCATTCTTCCATGAATTCCTCGTGGAAGAAATATCTTTGGGCGGAGGTGATCCAGTTGAATACGTCCATATGAGCGGCAAAGCGCAGCTGCTCTTTGCAGCGAAGCAGGGCGGCTTTTCTTGTTGCCGGATCAGGCGAGATCGGGTTGCACCATGCGCCTACTTCTGCGATCAGAAGATCATGTTCCTGTGCCGCTTTGGCATATCTGTCCAGAAGAGACGGCTCACCGGTGTAATCTACCGGAAAATTCACGGCACGACATCCCAGTGCCGACAATCTTTCAGCCCATTCTTCCGGGGTCTGATGTGTGAGGGAACTTGATAATCCTAATCGCATAGTTGATCTCCTTCTTGTATATTCCTAATATCAGGGAAAAGCGCCGGCGAGCAGTGCCTTTCGGTTGACGACAGCCGATGGGGATATTATATTTCATGGCATATTCTTTGGCAAGTGCCGTGTTAATATCCATGCAGGCAAATGAAATAGAGCATGGTTCAGAACACGGTAGTTTATATGATGGATCTGTGGTATAATTCGTTGTATAAAGTTTATAATTTTCCTGATGGAACGGAAAAGGAGACGACGCCATGACCTCCAATTTTGACTTCTTAAAAAATGATTTTCCCGTTCTTGCAAATTTCGGTTATTTGGCGGAACAATATTGCTATTCTGACGCCAACTCCTGTTTGATGAAGTTAGGGATGATTGGCGAAACCATTGTCAACTTGATCTTTACATATGATAAGATCCCATTGCCTAATAACAATACAGCCGTTGCCAGAATTGATGTTCTTCTACGCGATGGTTTTATTGACAGAGGGTTATGCGATATTCTCCATGCCCTCCGCAAGATCAGAAATAAAGCTGCACATGAAAATTATGCTTCTGTTAATGAAGGAAAAGTATTATTGCAGATGGCATACAGCCTGTGCGAATGGTTTATGCAGACTTATGGTGACGGAAATTACCTTCATCATGATTTTGTTATGCCAAAAGAACAGAGGTCTGTTGCGGCGGTCAATAAGACGGAGGAAGAACGGCGGGAGGAAGCCCTGGTAAGACAGGCGGAAGATGCTGCACAGGCAGCGCCTTTGGTGCCGGCAGAAGAAAGAAAGAAAAAGGCAATCCAGGTGGCGGGCAATCGGCAGAAATCAGAAGCGGAGACCAGGTATTTAGTTGACGAGCAGCTTCGGAAAGTGGGATGGGAAGCAGATACGGAAAATCTGCGCTACGCCAAAGGCACACGCCCGGCGAGAGGGCACTGTATGGCGATCGCCGAGTGGCCTACGGATTCTGAGGCCGGCAACAAGGGGGTTGCCGACTATGCCCTGTTTGTCGATCTGCAAATGGTTGGTATCATCGAAGCGAAGGCGATTCACAAGGATATTCCTTCGGTCATTGATTATCAGGGCAAGGATTATCCTAAAAATATCCGTTCCGGGGATGCAGAATACATTATCGGTACCTGGGGAGAATATAAGGTTCCGTTTACATTCGCTACGAACGGAAGACCATATCTGGAGCAGTTACAGACAAAGTCCGGCATATGGTTTTTAGATTTACGTAAGCCGTTCAATGCACCGAAAGCATTGCACGGCTGGATCAGTCCCACAGGCATTCAGGAGCTTTTGGAAAAGGACATACAGGCAGGCAATCAAAATTTAAAATCCCTGCCCTTTGATTTATTGCGCGATCAGGATGGCCTGAATCTGCGGGAGTATCAGTTAAGGGCAATTCAAGCTGCAGAAAACGCGGTGATTGAGGGCAGACAGAAGATTCTGCTGGCGATGGCTACCGGCACGGGTAAAACCAGAACCGTATTGGGCATGATTTATCGTTTCCTGAAAACAGGACGATTCCGGCGGGTTCTGTTTTTGGTAGACCGTACTGCGCTTGGTGAGCAGGCAACGGATGTTTTTAAAGAAGTAAAACTGGAAGATTTGATGACGCTTGATGATATATACAGTATCAAAGGGCTGGAAGATAAAAGTATTGAAAAAGAGACCCGTATTCAGGTGGCTACGGTGCAGGGAATGGTAAAGAGGGTTCTTTATCATGACGGAGAATCCATGCCTGCCGTTACCGATTATGATCTGATCATTGTAGATGAGGCGCATAGAGGATATATTCTCGACCGGGATATGGGTACGGAAGAATTGCTGTACCGGGATCAGGTTGAGTATCAAAGCAAATATCGGGCGGTCATTGATTATTTCGATGCGGTTAAGATCGGATTGACGGCGACACCTGCCTTACAGACAACAGAAATTTTCGGAGAACCGGTATTTAAATATACTTATCGTGAGGCGGTGATTGAGGGATATTTGGTGGATCACGATGCACCTCATGAGTTGACCACTAAGTTGAGCAGTGAAGGGATTCATTATAAGAGCGGCGACTCTATCATGATCTATGATCCGGTGACAGGGGAACTTACAAACAGTGAACTGTTGGATGATGAACTCGACTTTGACCTGGAGAATTTCAACAGGCAGGTCATTACGGAAAATTTTAATCGTGCAGTGCTGACTGAAATTGCCCGTGATATTGATCCGGAAACGCCGGAAGAACAAGGGAAAACCCTGATTTACGCAGTCAATGATGACCATGCGGACTTGATTGTGAAGATTTTAAAGGAGATTTATTCGCAAACCGGGGTTGACAATGATGCTATTATGAAGATAACCGGAAAAGCGGGTGGAGGAGATAAAAAGAAAATCCTGGAGGCTGTCAAGCGTTTTAAAAATGAGCGCTATCCAAGTATTGTCGTTACCGTGGATCTGTTAACCACCGGTATTGATGTGCCGGAGATTTCTACCCTTGTATTCCTGCGCCGCATTAAGTCGCGGATTTTGTTTGAGCAGATGTTGGGGCGGGCTACGCGCCTTTGCCCTAAGATCAAAAAGACTCATTTTGAGATTTATGATCCGGTTGGTGTGTATGACGCGCTGGAAAGTGTCAGCACTATGAAACCGGTAGTAGTCAATCCGTCTACAACCTTTGATCAGCTTTTGGACGGGCTGGAAGTATTAGAAGACGAAAGGCAGCTGCAAAGTCAGATAGATCAGATTGTCGCAAAACTTCAACGGAAGAAGCGAAATATGGACAAGGAGTCTGTGGAACATTTTAAGGATATGACAGGTGGACTTGATCCGACACAACTGATTGTGGAGATTGAGAATCAGTCGCCTTGTGATGCCAGAAATCGCCTGCTTACCTATCGGGATCTGTTCCGGATGGTTCAACAATCCAGAAATACTCTCGGAAGACCTGTTGTTGTTTCGGCTGCGGAGGACGAGCTGCTTTCTCATGAGAGGGGCTATGGAAAAGGCAGTCGCCCGGAAGATTATCTTGATGCGTTTGCTGAGTTTGTCCGGAGAAACCGGAATGAGATTGCCGCACTCAATATAATTTGCACCTGCCCGAGAGAACTGACCAGAGAGAGTTTGAAAGGGCTCAGGCTTACGCTGGACAGAGAAGGCTTTACGGTGCAACAGTTGAATACCGCGTTGTCTGAGTTGACTAATGAAGAAATGGCCGCAGATATTATCAGCCTGATTCGCCGCTATGCTATAGGTTCGGCGCTGGTCAGTCATGAGGCGAGAATCCGCAGAGCGGTGGATAAATTGAAAAAAGCGCACAGCTTTTCCAAACAGGAATTGAGTTGGATCGGGCGTATGGAAAAATATCTGCTGGTAGAATCGGTGCTGAATGTGCGGGTATTTGATGAGGACAGCCGTTTTAAGGCGCAGGGCGGTTTTACGAAGATTAATAAAGTATTTCTAAATCAATTGGAAAGCATTGTGTTGGAACTTAATGAGTATCTGTACGATGATGGAGGAAAAACGGCTTAATGACTACGCAGGAAATTGTGTCCAAGCTCTGGAATCTCTGTAATGTTTTGCGGGATGACGGAATTACCTATCACCAGTATGTGACGGAATTGACTTACATTTTGTTTTTGAAAATGGCAAAAGAAACAGAAGCGGAAAGCAAGTTTGCCGCAGGGATTACCTTGATGGAGGGGGATCATCTGACACCCGAACAGGAAGCGTTGAACAACGAGAAAAAGATGATTCAGGCCTATAGCTGGGATGTGTTGATCAGTAAATCCGGACTGGAGCTTTACAGATATTATAAAGACTTGCTGCGCTTGTTCGGTACACATTGTATTGGCAGAGTGCGCGAGATTTATCAGGGCTCCATGACGAACATTGAAGAGCCGAAAAATCTGGAAAAAATAATCACGACAATCAATGAACTGGATTGGTTTTCCGCCCGGGAAGAAGGGCTTGGAAATTTGTATGAAGGTTTGTTGGAAAAGAATGCAAATGAAAAGAAATCCGGAGCAGGACAGTATTTTACCCCGCGGGTATTGATTGATGTGATGACAAGACTGATGAAACCCCAGCCTGGTGAACGCTGTAATGATCCGGCCTGTGGTACATTCGGCTTTATGATTGCCGCCAGCCAATATGTGAGAAAACACACGGATGAACTTTATGATTTGGATGCAGATACGGCCAGGTTTGAGCGGGAAGAAGCTTTTACAGGTTGTGAACTGGTACACGATACCCACCGTCTGGCGCTGATGAATGCGATGCTTCATAATATTGACGGTCAGATTATTCTGGGGGATACCCTTTCCAATATTGGGAAGAATATGAATAACTATCATTTGGTATTGACGAATCCGCCCTTTGGAACCAAGAAGGGCGGTGAGCGTGCTACCCGTGACGACTTTATTCATACTACCAGCAATAAGCAGCTGAATTTCCTGCAGCACATCTACCGCAGTCTGGTAACGGACGGTACTGGCCGCGCGGCAGTGGTATTACCGGACAATGTGCTGTTTGCAGATGGAGACGGCGAGAAGATTCGGTGTGATTTGATGGACAAATGTAATTTACATACTATATTGCGTCTGCCTACCGGTATTTTCTATGCGCAGGGGGTCAAGACGAATGTGTTTTTCTTTAGCCGGGGGAAGACAGATAAAGGAAATACCAAAGAGGTCTGGTTCTATGATCTTCGCACGAATATGCCCGGTTTTGGCAAGACGACACCGTTAAAAACGGAGCACTTTGCGAATTTTGAGAAGGCATACGAGGCCGGAGACCGCCACGCTGTGCAGGATGAACGATGGAGTGTATTTACCAGAGAGCAGATTGCTGAAAAAGGCAATAGTCTTGATCTGGGGCTGATTCGTGACGATTCGGTGCTGGATTATAATGATCTGCCGGATCCGGCGAATAGTGCAGAAGAAGCCGTCGCTAATCTGGAAGAAGCGGTTGACCTGCTTATGAGCGTGGTGAAAGAACTGCGGGCGCTGGAGGTACGGGACTGATGGCAAAAGGAAAGAAAAAGGAAGTTCTGACGCTGGAAGAACGCCTGCAGGCGGCGTTGGTGCCGGAGAGTGAGCAGCCGTATCAGGTGCCGGGGAATTGGTGTTGGACAAGAATGCAAAATATTGCGCGATGGGGTTCCGGTGGAACTCCATCAAGAAAAATACCTGAATATTATGAAGGAACTATTCCTTGGCTAAAAACAGGTGAATTAAATGATGACTATATTTTTGAAACAGAAGAACACATAACGAAGGATGCAATTATTAATTCTAGTGCAAAGTTGTTTCCGGTTAATACAGTTGCTATAGCTATGTATGGGGCTACAATTGGCAAAGTTTGCATATTGGGAGTTAAAGCAGCTACAAATCAGGCATGTGCTTGTGGTATTGCGTATCCAGAAATTAATTTTAAATATTTGTTTTATTATGCGCGATCTCAAAAAAATGCATTTATAAATCAAGGAAAGGGTGGAGCGCAACCAAATATATCACAAGAAATAATAAAATCTCATCCATTTCCTCTTTCACCACTTCCGGAGCAAAGTCGCATAGTTGATCGAATTGAAGGCTTATTTGCCAAGTTGGATGAAGCCAGGCAAAAGGTGCAGGATGTGTTGGACGGTTTTGAACCCCGTAGAGCTGCTATACTTCACAAAGCTTTTAGCGGTGAGTTAACTGCTCAGTGGAGAAAAGAACATGGAGTGGGGATGGAAGAATGGATTGATACTGTACTTTCAAAGGTTGTGACTGGTTTTAAGTATGGCACATCCGAAAAGAGTGATTATAGTTATGCGGGAATGCCTGTTTTTAGGATTCCCAATATAACTGAGAATGGGTTGAGCTTTGAGGATATGAAGTTCTTACCTCATTATGATGTTAAAGAAGAAAGTCAAATCCATGAAAATGATATATTAATAATTCGTTCAAATGGGAGTCGTGATTTAGTTGGGAAAAGTGTTCTTGTTCCTAAATTGGATGTATCCTATGCATATGCCTCTTTTTTAATTAAAATCAAGCCGTCTGCGGCAATCGTTCCAGATTTTTTAGTGTTGTATTTGAATTCTACAGGGGCAAGAGTGCAAATGTTTAAAAAAGCAAAATCATCTGTTGGAATCAATAATATTAATGCCAAAGAGCTAGGTGGAATTGCGTTAAAAATACCATCGATTCAAGAACAGAGCAAAGTAGTTCATGTTCTAGATGATCTCTTTGCTAAAGAACGGCAAGCTAAAGAAGCGGCAGAAACAGTCTTAGAGCAGATTGACCTTATCAAAAAATCCATCCTCGCCCGAGCTTTTCGCGGCGAGCTGGGAACGAATGATCCGGCCGAGGAGAGCGCTCTGGAACTTATAAAGCAAACTCTTTCGGAAACAATAGCTAATAATGAGTAATGATAATTAATGGAAAACAGCCAATTATTGAAATCGTATTGGCTGATGCAGAGTATATTCTATCAAGACATATCAGCGGGTATTTATTGCAAAGCAGGGTAAAAATGCAGATTTGAGGAGAAAAGAGAATGCTGGTAGATGAAATTAAGTTTGGAGAATCTGTCAATATTGAATTTAAACGTGAAGTGCCTCAAAAGAGCGAAAAATATATAAAAAGTGTCATTGCATTTGCAAACACTGCAGGCGGGAAGATTGTCATTGGCATCGATGATGACACACATGAGATCGTAGGTGTCGATAAAGATGGAGTTTTTAAGATTATAGACAATATTACAATACTATCTCCGATATGTGCTGTCCGCAGATTTTTCCGAATATTGGAGTAAACACTATTGATGGAAAAAGCGTAATTGTCATTAATATATATCCGGGGGCGAACCGGCCATATTATATCAAGTCACTTGGAAAAGAGACAGGCACTTACATCAGAGTATCGGGAACGTCCAGACCCGCTGATGAAGCGGTCTTAAAAGATCTGGAATTACAGGGGACTCATCGCTCCTTTGATGAGATAGTGTGTGTAGAGCATAAATATGATGCCGGTAAAGCAGAACAGCTGTGTGGCGCAATAAAAAGATATATGGTAGAAGCGGCCAAATCGAATAGTGAAAAAGAGAAGATAAAAGATATTACAGTACAGAATTTGATCAACTGGGGTGTCGTTAAAAACATGGATGGGACATTGCTGCCAACGAATGCGTTTGTTCTGTTGACTGATAATGTATTTCCTTTTGCTAAAATTCAGTGTGCTTTGTTTAAAGGAACGGAGAGGGTTGTCTTTATTGATAAAAGAGATTTCGAGGGACTGCTTTATGAGCAGATTGAAGAAGCCTATGAATTACCGACAGAGGCAATCAGAGAGGCGATTGTGAATGCTGTGACACACAGGAATTTTTTAGACAGAGCGTGTGTACAGGTTGCAGTATATGATGACAGAGTAGAGGTAACATCTCCGGGGATGCTTTACGGAGGTCTGACGATAGAACAGATTAAGGAAGGTGGTTCTAAGATTCGCAATCGATGTATTGCAGAAGTGTTCAGCAGGATGAGGATCATCGAAAGCTGGGGAACCGGAATTAAAAGAATGTTTAGTTCCTGCAGGGAATATGGAGTCCGGGATCCGGAATTACTGGAGATTGGGGATAGTTTCAGGGTAAATTTATACAGACCTTCTTACAGTGGTAATGAGGCTCAAAGTTCGCCAAAAAGTTCGCCAAAAAGTTCGCCAAACGGTTTGAATGCAACGCAGCAAAAAATAATGCAGATGATCCGGAAGAATTCGAGAATAACACAAGCGGAGATGGCGGAAATAATAAAAATTTCAAGGCGAGCTGTTCAAAAAAATATAAAAGAGATGGCGGATCAAGGTATTATAGTCCACGAAGGTTCAACCAGAAACGGATATTGGAAGATAAAAGAATGAGATGGGAAAAGAAGCGAAATGACCGAAACAGAGCCTTAACACTTTGCCTGTAATATGGTAAAGTACTATAGAGTAATCGTACCTATCGGAAAATAATTGATTAAAGAGAGGAAACAGCAATGGAGCACAAGATCCCATACAAAATTTATCTTGAAGAACAGGAAATGCCGAGACAGTGGTATAACGTCCGTGCAGATATGAAGAAGAAACCGGCGCCGATCTTAAATCCGGAAACACTGCAGCCGATCACGGTGGAGGAGCTTTCGGGCATCTTCTGCAGGGAGCTGGCGAAGCAGGAGCTGGATGATGAGACGGCTTATTTCGATATTCCCACAGAGATTCGTGATTTCTATAAGATGTACCGCCCGTCGCCGCTTGTGCGGGCATACTGTCTGGAAGAAAGGCTTGGCACACCGGCTCATATTTATTACAAATTTGAGGGCAACAACACGTCGGGAAGCCACAAGCTGAATTCCGCGATCGCGCAGGCTTACTATGCGAAGCAGCAGGGGCTTAAGGGTGTGACGACGGAGACGGGAGCAGGGCAGTGGGGAACGGCGCTCTCCATGGCTTGTTCTTATTTTGAGCTGGACTGTCAGGTATATATGGTGAAATGCTCTTATGAGCAGAAGCCTTTCCGCCGGGAGGTGATGCGCACTTACGGCGCGAAAGTAACGCCTTCTCCTTCGATGGAGACGAATGTCGGCCGCCGGATCAATGAGGAATTCCCGGGGACGACGGGAAGTCTGGGATGTGCGATCTCGGAGGCAGTGGAGGCGGCCACCGGTCAGGAGGGATACCGTTATGTGCTGGGATCCGTATTGTCTCAGGTAATGCTGCACCAGTCGATCATCGGTCTGGAGACAAAAGCGGCGCTGGATAAATACGGCATCAAGGCGGACACGATCATCGGCTGTGCGGGCGGCGGCTCCAATCTGGGCGGCCTGATCTCTCCTTTTGCAGGGGAAATCTTAAGAGGCGAGGCGGATTATAAGATCATCGCAGTGGAGCCGGCATCCTGTCCGAGTCTGACGAGAGGCGTTTACGCTTATGATTTCTGCGACACGGGTAAGGTATGCCCGCTGGCGAAGATGTATACGCTGGGAAGCGGTTTCATTCCCTCGGCCAGTCATTCGGGCGGACTGCGTTACCATGGCATGAGTTCCGTGGTTTCCGAGCTGTATGATCAGGGACTTATGGAAGCGAGAAGCGTGGCGCAGACGGAAGTGTTTAAGGCGGCGGAGACTTTTGCGAGAGTGGAAGGAATCCTGCCGGCGCCGGAGAGCAGCCATGCGATCAAGGTTGCCATCGACGAGGCAATGAAGTGCAAGGAGACAGGGGAAGAGAAGAATATCGTATTCGGCCTGACGGGCACGGGCTATTTCGATATGGTGGCTTACCAGAAGTATAATGACGGTGAGATGGAGGATTACGTTCCTGCGGATGCGGAGCTTGAGAAGGCCATTGCGAAGCTGCCGAAAGTTTCCGGCCGGCAGTGAGGAAAGCAAGCCGTGCGATCAGACGGCGGCTTTTCGGCAGATATGGAGGAGTACGGTGGTATAGCGGTATAAGATATATGGCGAATGCGCATAGTATAATGGGAATGTTTTTTGCCTGGGACTGCACATAAGCTGCACGGTCGGTGAGAATACTGTGCAGCTTGTTGCATGTATGCAGGACAAACAGAGAGACGATGAACAGAAAAAAGGAGGACAGACCAATGTTACAGACAGGAACCAAAGCGCCGGCATTTTCCTTGCCGGACCAGAACGGCCAGATACACACTTTAGAAGAATATAAAGGAAAGAAAGTCATTCTCTATTTTTACCCGAAGGACAACACACCGGGCTGTACGAAGCAGGCCTGCAATTTCGGTCAGCTGCATCCGCAGTTTCAGGAAAAGGGCGCGGTGGTGCTGGGCGTGAGCAAGGACAGTGTGGCGTCCCACAAGAAGTTTGAGGAGAAGTACGGGCTGCCGTTTACGCTGCTTTCCGACCCGGAGCTTTCCTGCATCCAGGCCTACGATGTGTGGCAGGAAAAGAAGAACTACGGTAAGGTCAGCATGGGAGTCGTGCGCACGACGTATCTGATCGATGAGGAAGGCATGATCGTGAAAGCCTTCGGCAATGTGAAGGCAGCGGAGAATCCCGCCCGGATGCTGGGAGAGTTGGAATAGTGTTTCAGATAATCATCTCCCCGGCCAAGAAAATGAACGTGGATACGGATTCTTTTGCCGTAAGCGGTCTGCCGCGGTTTTTAACGGATACCGAAATACTGATGCGTAAGATACAATCCCTGTCCCTAGGGGACGTCAGGGAGTTGTGGAAGTGCAATGATGCCCTTGCGGAGCTGAACTTTCAGCGATTTCGCAATATGGATCTGAGGCACAGACTGACTCCGGCGATCATGGCCTATGAGGGACTACAGTACAGGCATATGGCTCCCGGGGTGCTCACACAGGGGGCTTTGGCCTACATAGGGGAACATCTTTCTATTTTGTCAGGTTTTTACGGTCTGCTCAGACCTTTTGAGGGTGTGACTCCCTATCGTCTGGAGATGCAGGCAAAGCTCTCTGTGGAAGGATGCAGGGATCTATATGAGTTCTGGGGAAACCGTCTGTACAGAGGTATCACGGAAAAGAGCTCCGTGATTGTCAATCTGGCTTCCAGAGAGTATTCCCGATGCATAGAGCAGTATATCACGGACAGGGACAGATGGATTACAGTGGAATTCGGAGAACTTGTCCAGGGGAAAATCAGACAGAAGGGCACACTGGCCAAGATGGCAAGAGGGGAAATGGTGCGGTTTCTGGCGGAGAACAATATCCGGGAGCCGGAGGGCATCAAGGAGTTTCGGGAACTGGGATTTGATTTTTGCGGGGAGCTGTCTTCCCCGGAGAAGTATGTTTTTGTAAAAGAAAAATAGATGGAAATACCTGCCCTGTCATGCAGGTTACCCCCTTCAAAAAGCAGCTTACCGCAATTTGATTGCGGAAGGCTGTTTTTTTGTCTATGATATGGAAAAAGCAAGGAGGCAGGAAAGAACAGATGGAGCAGGTTATTTCGGTCAAAGGACTCAAGAAGTATTTCGGAAAAATAAAGGCGGTGGACGATATCAGTTTTTCGGTGGAGAGAGGGGAACTGTTTGGATTCCTGGGGGTCAACGGAGCGGGCAAATCCACCACTATCAACATGCTGTGTACATTGTTTTGTCCCACAGAAGGAGAAATCACCATCGGAGGCCACCTTCTGGGGAAGGAGGACGAACAAATCCGGCGCAGGATCGGGGTGGTGTACCAGAACAATTGCCTGGATGAGAGATTGACAGTAAAGGAAAATCTCATGGTCCGGGGCAGTCTGTATGAGAAAAATACCAGAAAGCTACGGGAAAAGATGGGCCGGATCTGTACATTTCTTCAACTTGAGGAGACGCTGAACAGACGCTTCGGTATGCTCTCGGGAGGACAGAAGCGAAAGTGCGAAATCGCCAGAGCACTGCTCCACACCCCGGAGGTCCTGTTTCTGGATGAACCTACCACAGGCCTTGATCCGGCTACCAGGAAACTGGTCTGGGAGAGCCTGGATAAACTCAGACAGGAGGGCATGACTGTCTTTCTCACCACACACTATATGGAGGAAGCGGCAAAATGCAGCCATATCGCGGTGATGGACGCGGGTAAAATCAAAGAGTCCGGAACCCCCTTTTCCATGAAAGAAAAATACTCCAAAGACAGGCTGAGACTGATGGCAAAACCGGGGATGGAGGCACTGCTGGAGGCCCGGCTGAAGGAAATGCGAAGCGGCTGGGAAAAAGCATCTGAGAATCCCATGTACAGCGTCTGTCTGCAAAACAGTATGGAGGCCATTCCGGTTTTAAGGGAAATCGGAGAGTATCTGGAAGGATTTGAAATGGTGCAGGGTTCCATGGATGATGTATTCTTAAATGTAACAGGAAAAAGTCTGGATACTGCGCAGTGAAACGCGGGCTTCTCCGCGAGTGACGGGATTGCAAGATAGTACACAGGGATTGTGGTGAAAAGGGAGAGGTTAAAAATGAGAGAGATATTCTATTTGACAAAGAGAAACAGCCTGGTGTTTCTTCGGGACAGAAAAGCGGTGTTTTTTTCCGTGCTCTCCATGCTGATTGTTCTGGGACTGATGGTTATTTTTCTGGGTGGCATGAACAGCCGGGAACTGGTGGAACTGCTGGAACAATACGGGGGTGAAAGGGATCTGGCCCGGGATGAGGAAAATGCGAGACATCTGATTCAGATGTGGACGCTGGCGGGGATTCTGGTGGTCAACTCCGTCACGGTGACGATGACGGTGATCGGGACTATGGTGCAGGACGAGGAACAGAGCCGACTCGCCAGCTTTTATGTGACGCCTGTGAAAAGAGGAAAACTGGTGCTGGGCTATGTGCTTGCGGCATGGCTTACAGGGGCAGGGCTGAGTGTCCTGACGCTGGCTGTCGGGGAAATATATATGGCGACGCAGGGATGGGGACTGCTTTCTCCCCGGGTATTGGCTGTCATGTGCGGTATGATTCTGTTCAATACATTTGTGTATGCCTCCCTGGGGTATCTGTTGGCCATGTTTATTCACAGCTACAGCGCATGGGGAGGTATGCTGACCATTGTGGGCACTCTGGTGGGATTTGCGGGGGGAATCTATCTGCCTATGTCAGCCTTTTCGGAAAGGTTACAGACGGTACTGAAATGTCTGCCCGTGCTCCATGGGACTTCCATGATGCGCAGAGTGTGCCTGGAGGAAATAACGGAGACTACTTTTGAAGGTATGCCCCATCAGGCCGTGGAAATATTTCAGGAAAAAATGGGCATTACCCTGACTGCGGGAGAAAACATTATTCCCATGGGCAACCAGTTTTTTGTTTTGCTGATCTATGGTATACTGGCCACAGGGATCGCGTTCCTTCTGAACAGGAGACGCAGATTGAAAGACAGGACGGAGTGAGGGGAGCGCGGAGTGAAGGGGAAAGCACGGAATTGAGGGCAGGCAAAATGAAGATCACAATACAGGACTGTCCGGAGGGCCAGGAGGATGAAATCATTGTCCGCTGCCGACATCTGGACGACAGAATGATGAAAATGATATATGCCCTGAAAGAGGGGCAGGAAAAACTGACGGTTTTCAGGGAGGGGAAATTTACCCGGCTTTTTCCCAAGGATATCTTCTATTTTGAGGCGGTGGACAACAAAGTGTTTGTCTATCTGGAAAAGGAAGTCTACGAGTGCAGGCTTAAGCTGTATGAGCTGGAGGAGCAGTTCGCGCAGACCGATTTTTTCCGGGCAACCAAGTCCACCATCGTCAATCTCTCCAAGGTGAAGAGTTTCAGCCCTGCCTTTAACGGGCGATTTGAGCTGCTGATGAAAAACGGGGAAAAACTGATTGTGTCCAGACAGTATGTGCCTGCGTTGAAGGCAAAGCTGGGGCTGTAGGAGGATTTCGGATATGAAGAGAATATGGTTTCTGACGCGGATATTTTCAATGGTTCTGACGGGCGTGGTATTTGCCGTGGCCCTGTTTACTACAGTCATCAATCCCACGGACACGGTGGAGACCAGCCTGTTCTGGCAGATGCCCCTGGTGTCGGCGCTGTGTACGCTGGTGTCTCTGATTTATCCCTGGGAAAGGGAGATGAGCAAGACGGAAGTCATAGCAAGGACACTGGTGCATTATGTTCTGGTAAATGGAATCGTGCTTGGCAGCGGGGCCTTTTTTCACTGGTACAATCCGTCCGGAATACGGAATATAGTTACCATGCTGCTTGCCATTGCCCTGATTTTTGCGGTGGTATCGGCAATCTCCTGGAAGAAAGCGGAGGCGGACGCGGCCCGGATGAACGAAAAGCTGGAAGAATATCAGAAAAAGGCGGACAGCCCGAAGGGTTAGCCGGCGACCTGCACCAGCTAACCCATGGCCTGCCGCGGGGTTCATTTTTCCTGATTCCCCTGTCGGCCCAAAGACGCATTCATATCCCTGACATTTCTTCTGGCCCGGATGTACTGGACAAGCCATACCACGGCAAAGATCAGCGCAAAAATACCAAAATAACTTACAATGCCCTTTAAGCTGTGTTCCATCCAGTACGTGATATAGGCGATGGGCATCATGATCAGAGAGACAATCAGAAAATAAATTCCGGTCTGCTTCACAATTCCCCAGTTCTCGATTTCCCATATGACGGAGCTGGCGGCAAATCCCGTGCCCAGCGCGCCGCACAAAAACGCCTGCAGCATAACGGCATTGATTTCGCTTCCCGC
>ERZ808041.918-NODE-918-length-15027-cov-12.771438_pt1 | contig 15027 bp, 13 predicted proteins | sample MGYA00380192_ERZ808041 | MGnify/ENA primary metagenome ERZ808041 (study PRJEB31490, sample SAMN06133412) | mouse gut metagenome | isolation source: Z1_1 | host: mice | place: China: Chengdu | collected 2015-05 ... | reverse complement strand
TTATGTTGAACCGCCGTATGCCGAACGGCATGTACGGTGGTGTGAGAGGGGAGAGAAAATCTCCCCTACTCAATTGCACTCTTTAGCTTTTTTCTATGTTCGGGTTGAAAGTAGACCATATGTATGGTATGCTATTTTTATGCACAGACCTGTACAGAGGAAATATACCGCTAAAGCGGCGCATGGGTTACGTGGCGAGTAGGGAAGATGATCCTTTCCTACTCGATTTGGAATAGATTGTTTTTAGATACAAATGTTGGAGGTAGGGGAATGTATCAGGAAACAGAAAAATTTAAAAGATGTGGAAAACTCTTTTGGCCTTTTGTTATTGGGGCAGTGCTGCTGCCATTTTTAATTTCGTTATTCAAAGAACTCTCAGGAGGAGCTTTTCGGATAAGTTCCTTTTTGACACTTGCTGGAGTACTGTTAATTTTTGTGGTCTTTGCATTTGTTATGATACTTGGCAATGGAATGATACTTTCTTCTTTTGTTAGACGCACTGCAAAGGAGGTTGATGCATTACCTTATCATTTTCGGGAATCTTTTGAAGATGATGTGCTGCACAGCAGGCTTTATATTGATGTGGACAGCGGGGTAATTGGTTACATATCAACATATAATCCATTTCAGATTCAGATTTTTAATGCTTCCCGTATCGATCAGATAAAAACGGTTGCTTCGCCAATGTTTGGAATACGCTTTGTTTTTTACATTGATGGGAAGAAAGTTAAAATGTATACACTGATGGAAGAACATATTGTGAATCTAAACTCTGCGGAGGGAAAAGAGGCTGTGGAGGAAGCGGACAAGTATGTTGCGTGCTTGCAGAATGCAAAGTGGGCAGCGGAACAAAGAAGGCGGTAAAAATATTTGAGACAAAGTGAGGGTGGAGAAAATACTTCCAGACAGTTTTCTCCACTTTTTTGTGCACATGGATGCGGAAAGGAAATGCATGGCGTAGTGAAAATATTGTGCCAAAATCGGCGGGAACAGTAACATTATAAAAAATAAGGTGTGGTAGAAAATGGGAAGTTCAAATTGCGATACTTGTGCATATAATGTATATGACGAGGAAGATGCGTGTTATTATTGTGATGTCAGCATGGATGAGGATGATATGATTCGCGTGGTGCAGGGGCATTATAAAAATTGCCCTTACTATAAAAATGGTGATGAATATGCAGTGGTTAAAAAACAGATTTAAATCTTGCAGATTGAGGGACAAGGAGACATCAAGAGAAATTAAGATACAGGAACGGGGAATGAAGATGGTGATTATAGCGGGGCTTGGAAACCCTACAAAGGAGTACGAAAATACGCGCCATAATATTGGTTTTATGGCAATCGATACCTTAGCAGACAAATACAATATCCATGTCATGGATTGTAAGCACAAGGCATTAGTTGGAAAGGGCATTATAGGAGACACCAAGGTTGTGCTGGTGAAACCGCTTACTTATATGAACTTGAGTGGTGAGGCAATCCGTGCTGTGGTAGATTATTACAAGGTGGACCCAACAAGTGAGTTAATTGTGATTTATGATGATATTAGTCTTGATGTAGGGCAGTTGCGTATTCGCAAAAAAGGCAGTGCAGGCGGTCATAATGGCATAAAAAACATTATTGCGCATTTGGGTGACGACACGTTTCTGCGCATTAAGATTGGTGTGGGGGAGAAACCAAAAGGATATGACTTGGCAGATTATGTGCTAGGACATTTTAGTAAGGAAGAGCTGGAAGTGATAAGAGAGAGCTTTGAAAAAGTGGATGGGGCGGTTAATCTTATGTTGGAGGACAAGGTTGACGCAGCGATGAATAAATATAATAAAAAGTCAAAAGGTGAGTAGATATGAACACATTATTGGCACCGCTCAGAGAGCTTGGCGAGTACGAGGAGATTAGAAAGGCACTGGATAAAAAAGGCGGTAAGGTAAGCATCAGTGGTTGTGTAGATTCCCAGAAGCTTCATATGATATTTGGCATGGATAAGGACTATGATGTAAAATTGATTGTGACTTACAGCGATATCAAGGCGCGGGAACTTCTTGAGGATTGCCGTTTGTACTGTCGCGATTCCTATTTTTATCCGGCAAAGGACTTGATATTTTACCAGGCAGATGTGCATGGCAATCAGCTTGCAAAGGAACGTATTGGAGTGCAGCGCAGGATTTTAGAGGGAAAGCCTGTTGTGATTGTCACAACGTTTGCTGCTCTGATGGCACAGCAACTGCCCTTGTCAGTAATTGAGGACAATATTATCTGTATCGATAGGGATAGTGTGATTGAGGAGCAGGCGCTTGCACGAAAACTTGTGGCAATGGGATATGAGAAAAATTATCAGGTGGAAGCGCCAGGACAATTTTCGATTCGCGGTGGTATTGTCGATATTTTTGATTTGACGTCGGAAAACCCTGTTCGCATTGAACTGTGGGGAGATACAGTGGAGTCAATGCGTACCTTTGATGTGTTGAGTCAGCGATCTATCGAGGAAAATATGACACAAGTATCAGTTTATCCAGCGGCAGAGTTAATACTGCCGCAGTCTGTGTTGAACGAGGGATTTCGCAAGATTGAGAAAGACTGTAAGGAACAGGCAAGATACTTTCGAGAACAGACAATGCCAGAGGAGGCGCATCGGCTTGAGACGGCAGTTGCAGATTTAAAGGAACAGGCGACACAATTTCAAAGTTTGGTAAATCTGGATAGCTATATTAATTATTTTTATGAGGACACCATGTCATTTCTTGATTTGTTTCAAAATCGGCGATGTTGTGTCTATCTTGATGAGCCATTGCGTATTGAGGAACATGCGAGGGCTGTGGAACTTGAATTTCGGGAGAGCATGACAAACCGTGTGCAAAAAGGATATATTTTGCCAAAGCAGATGAAAGTGCTCTCCTCTGAGCAGGAGATTCTAGCAAAGTTGGAGGAAATGCGTATTCTTGCGCTTTCTACAATGGAGTTCAAGAATTTTGGCATTCGATTTTTGCAGCGTTCTGCAGTCAGTGCGAGAACAATTTCTTCCTATAATAATAGTTTTACAGAATTGGTGAAAGACTTAAACAATTTTAGGAAGCAAGGGTATAGAGTGCTCTTGTTGTCTGCGTCTGCGACGCGCGCGAAACGTCTTGCATCGGATTTGATGGATGAGGGATTGACAGCCTTTTATTCTGAGGATTCTGACAGAGTGTTGCAGTCGGGGGAGATTATGACCTATCATGGTTGTGTCCGAAAAGGATTTGAGTATCCACTGTTAAAATTTGTTGTTATCTCAGAGACCGATATTTTTGGAAAGCAGCAGCGCAAAAAGAAGAAAAAGACCTATGAGGGACAGAAAATTCAAAATTTCTCGGACTTAAAGGTGGGGGATTATGTTGTGCATGAGAGTCATGGACTCGGCGTCTATAAGGGAATTGAGAAAGTTGAAGTAGATAAAGTTGTAAAGGATTATATTAAGATCGAGTATCGTGACGGCGGTAATCTCTATGTGCTTGCAACGGGATTGGATGTGATCCAAAAATATGCTTCTTCCGACGCGGCAAAAAAGCCAAAGTTAAATAAGCTTGGTACACAGGAGTGGACAAAGACCAAATCGCGGGTCAAAGCGGCTGTCAATGAGGTCGCAAAGGACTTGGTGGAGCTCTATGCAATCCGCCAGCAAAAAGAGGGTTTTATCTTTAGCAAGGATACCGTATGGCAGCAGGAGTTTGAGGAAATGTTTCCTTTTGAGGAGACAGGCGACCAGCTTCTTGCTATTGAGGCGACCAAAAATGATATGGAGAGTCCGCGGATTATGGATCGCCTTATCTGCGGTGATGTGGGTTATGGTAAGACAGAGATTGCCATTCGCGCTGCATTTAAGGCAGTGCAAGACGGCAAACAAGTTGCGTATCTTGTTCCGACAACAATTTTGGCACAGCAGCATTATAATACTTTCTTGCAGCGCATGAAGGATTTTCCAGTGCGTGTGGAGATGATGTCGCGTTTTCGGACCGCGGGGGAAATTAAGAAAACAATTGAGGGCTTGAAAAAAGGACTGGTGGACATTGTGATTGGCACACATAGACTTCTATCTACAGATGTAGTCTACAAGGATTTAGGGCTTCTTGTGATTGACGAAGAACAGCGTTTTGGCGTGCGTCACAAAGAGAAAATCAAGCAAATGAAAGATGATGTGGATGTGCTGACACTGACTGCAACTCCAATTCCAAGGACACTGCACATGAGTCTGGTGGGAATCCGCGACATGAGTGTGCTGGAGGAAGCACCTGGGGAAAGACAGCCTATACAGACATATGTTATGGAGTACAATGAGGAGATGGTGCGCGAGGCAATTGTGCGTGAGCTGTCGAGGCAAGGTCAAGTGTATTATGTATACAACCGTGTCAACAATATTGAGGAGATTACCAGTTATGTTGCGCGCCTTGTTCCAGAGGCAAATGTGGCGTTTGCGCATGGCCAGATGAAGGAGCATCAACTTGAGAAGATTATGTTTCAGTTTATTAATGGAGAGATTGATGTGTTGGTGGCGACTACCATTATAGAAACAGGGTTGGATATCTCAAATGTTAACACAATGATTATCCATGATTCGGATGCGATGGGATTGGCACAGCTCTATCAGTTGCGAGGGCGTGTGGGACGTTCCAACCGCACTTCCTACGCCTTTTTAATGTACAAAAAAGACAAAATGCTCAAGGAGATTGCTGAGAAGCGATTGCAGGCAATCCGTGAGTTTACGGATTTGGGAAGCGGTTTTAAGATTGCTATGAAAGACCTTGAGATACGGGGGGCAGGGAATCTATTAGGGGAGCGGCAGCATGGGCATATGGCTGCGGTCGGTTATGATTTGTACTGCAAGATGCTCAACGAGGCAGTTAAGACGCTAAAGGGTATGAAAAAAATAGAGGATGATTTTGACACATATGTTGATATGGATGTCGATGCATTTATTCCATTAGAGTATATTGTCAATGAGGTTCAGAAACTTGAGATTTACAAGCGTATTGCAAGCCTTGAAAATGAGTCAGAGTGCGATGATATGAGAAAAGAGCTAAAAGATCGTTTTGGGACGGTGCCAAAATCTGTTGAGAATCTAATACAAATTTCACTAATTCGTGTTATGGCGCACCGGCGTTATGTGACAGAGATTAAGGGAAAAATGGGACGGATTACATTTTTTATGGAGCCTTATGCGCCAGTACACGTTGAGCGTTTACCAAAGTTGATGGCAAAGTATAAGGGCATGCTGGAATTTTCTGCAAAAGGAACACCAAATTTCGTGCTAAAATATAAAAAATATGGTTTAATAGAGAAAGAGGCAGAATTGATGATATCCTATACCAATAAAATGTTGGCGGACCTTGCCCTATTGTATGATGCATAAGCAGTTTGTATTATAGTATTAACAAAATAAAAATACAAATGATTTATTGTATTGAGAAATAGATAATAGGTTGATTTAGAAAGGAGAAAAATTATGGAGTACAGAAAAATGGAGAAACTTGGTATTAGTACATCATTGCTAGGATTTGGGTGTATGCGCTTTCCAACCAATGCGGACGGCAGCATCAATGAGGAGGAGGCGCTCGCCATGATTGACAAAGCGTATCAGTCGGGTGTTACATACTTTGACACAGCGTATCCCTATCATGGCGGAAAAAGTGAGGAGGTTACTGGAAAAGCGCTTGCGCGCTACCCTAGAGATTCTTATTACCTAGCGACAAAGCTGCCAATCTGGGAAGTCAAGTCTGTTGCGGATGCAGAGCGTATTTTTCAGGAGCAGTTAAAGCGCTTGCAAAAAGATTATGTTGATTTTTATCTGATGCATGCGTTGGATGCTGAAAGCTGGAATACAGTAAAGGAATTTGACCTCCTTGGATATTGCGAGAAACTGCGTGCAGAGAGAAAGCTTAAGTATCTTGGATTTTCATTTCATGACGAATATGAGGTGTTTGAGGAGATTTTAACAGCATACCCGTGGGATTTTTGCCAGATTCAGCTAAATTATATGGACAAAGATACACAAGCCACTTTAAAGGGTGTGGAGCTTGCTAAGAAACTGGGAATACCAATGATTATTATGGAGCCAATCAAGGGCGGGTCTTTGGCGAAACTTCCATATGATGGCATTGATGAACTGTTTAAAAAGGCGCGCCCTGATGCATCAACTTCGTCGTGGGCACTGCGCTACGTTGCAAGCTTTGACAATATAAATGTGGTTTTGAGTGGCATGTCAACAATGGAGCAGGTGGAGGATAACTTGAAAACATTTGCGCACTTTGAACCGTTAAGTGAGACAGAACAGAGTATTATTGAACAGGTGGCTGATGCGCTGAGCAGGCGCGTGCAAAATGGATGCACAGGTTGTCGTTATTGTATGCCATGTCCGGCGGGCGTTGATATTCCAAAATGTTTTGGTATCTGGAACCGCTATCACATCTATGAGAATATCAACGAGACAAAGTGGAGTTGGACACAGGGCATAGAGGCGTCTAAAAAGGCGTTGAATTGCGTCAAGTGCGGAAAATGTGAGCAAGCATGTCCACAGCACATTGCCATTCGGGAGGATTTGGCACGTCTTCAGGAGGAGTTGGATTCCATAACAAAAGAGTAATAGAATAAATTTTCAGAATATTCTGACAATGTAACAGGATGCATAAGAAGAAGGAAATATGTGTAATATGACAATTTTCGACTTCTTTTACAGCCTGTTTTTCTATAATAGCAAGACATTTTTCACAAAAATAAAAGAAAGTTAAACAAATTGTAGAAATTATTTAAATAGTATATTATAATAAAACTCGAATAGATTAACATAACTCGTTAACAATTCAAGAGTGGAGTGTAAAGGTGGAGGATTAGAATGAGTGAAGGAAGATATAACATTCAAAAGCAGTACAAGGTTGATAAAGGAATGCCGCTGGATGCCTTATTCCAGAGAATTGACAATCTGAAATGCCGCCGCATTTTTGAAGCGGAGATCGAGTGCGTCGAATGGAGTTATCATCTGGTTGATAAGGAGGGGATTAAGGACAGAAAAGATCTTGTTCGAGAGCCAGGATTGTCAATCTTTGAGGTAAACCTCAAACGAAAAATATCACCGGATTTGCTCACAGAGGTATTCGCTGGATTACTGCAAAGACCAATGGTCATGGTCTATTTGTGTGACGGAGAGCTTTCTATGGGAACTTATATTCCGTCAGGTAAAGGGAATGCAGGGAAAATGTGTTCGACAGAGTTTTATCCGTATGATGCGGACCGCATGATTGAGGTGTTAGATTACGATACCGACTGCGGCAAAACAATCGAGCAGATACATAAGCGGATTTTTGCAACGCTTCGGCAACAGAAACGCGTTATTATGATTGAGAAAGCGTTTGAGCGTCTGAGCAGAGATAGTGCAAAAGAAACATTTGCTTATGAGTTCAGCTATGAGAATCTTGAGCGAATCAGAAGGGATGCAGATTTTGTGCAGTCTCAATTAAGGGTTGTGTAGCTGGAAGTTAAGGGTTACTGTTCATTTGTCCATTAAAATAGTGAGAATTATGCGCCAAAATGCGTGTTTTTTCGCATTTTGTGTGCAAAAATGTTGCAGTTCACTCTTGGCAGAGCTAAATTGGCGCTAAAATATAGTGGAATGTGAACTGTAACAGTTAAGGAGGAATGTGTTGTATGGATAACGGGATATCGAGGACAACTGCAGCCACAATACTAAATTCCTTAAAGAGCGGAGTTGTGCCTAGGACTGGGCTTGAATATATTACTGTGGGGAGAAAGAGTGAGATTCAGGCACTGTTGCAGGACGTATCTATCATTGAACAGGGAGGGGCAGCATTTCGTTTTATTGAGGGGAAATACGGAAGCGGAAAAACCTTTCTGATGCATGCGCTCAGAAATCATGTGATGGAGAAAAACTTCGTGGTGACAGATGTGGAGCTCTCTGTGGACAGACGACTTATCGGAAATAAGGGGCAGGGGCTTGCAACGTACAGGGAATTAATCCGAAATATGGCTACACATGCGTGTCCTGATAACGGAGCATTACAACTCATTCTTGACAAGTGGATTGGCGCACTCGAAAACGAGGTGGTACAATTTGAGGGACTTGTACCAGGCCATGAAGTTTTTGATGTCAGGGTCAGTCAGAAGATTTATAAGATTACGTCCTCGATGGAGGAGCGGGTAAATGGGTTTGATTTCGGAAAAGTGCTTGCTTCATATTATAAGGGGCACCGAACAGGTGATATGGAGCTGCAAAAAAAAGCGCTGCGATGGCTTTGTGGGGAGTACAGAACCAGAACAGAGGCTAAGACAGATTTAGGGGTAAATCTGATTATTACCGATGAGAACTGGTATGATTTCATTAAATTGTTTGCAGATTTCGTGGTGAAAGCAGGTTATGCGGGCTTGTATGTCTGCATGGATGAGCTTGCGACGCTGTATGAGATTCCAAGCCGTGTAGGAAGGGAGTATAATTACAACAAGCTGCTGTCAATCTACAATGATGCATTGCAGGGAAAAGCTTCCCATTTGGGCATGATTGCCAGCATCACAAAGGAAGCGATGGAGGACCCTGCAAGGGGAGTATTTAGCTTTGAACCATTGAAATCCAGACTTTCAGAATCCAGCTTTGAGCAGGAAGGAGCTGTTCCAATGAGGGATATGGCGGCTCCAGTGATTCAGTTATCTGTATTGAATCCAGGGGAGATGTATGTGCTTTTGGAGAAGCTTGCGAACATACATGGGATTTTGTATGGATACACACCAAAACTTGAGCATGATGATTATATTTATTTCTTAAAACAACAGTACAGTAGGACCTTAGAAGGAGGAGAAGCGACTGCACGCGATATGATTAAGGATTACATCACGCTCTTAAACTTGATGCAGCAGCATCAGGAAATGCCCAAGGAGAGGATTCTCTACGCGATGCAAATTTAGAGGGATATGTGTACACAGAGAACAGAATAAAAGTTTTAAAGTAGAAATTATAAGGGTTGGAGTAATGAGGAGCAATAAAATTAAAGCAGTAATATTTGATATGGATGGAGTGCTCATTGATACGGAAAAGCATTACAATGCAGCATGGTGCGAAGCAGCACGCATGGCGGGTTTTGACTTCAAAAGGGAACATGCGCTGATGCTTCGTAGCTGTGATGCACGGCTTGCGTCAGAGATGATGAAGGACATCTTTGGCGCGGATTTTAACTATTTTGCCATACGAGAAGTCAGACGTCGTTTGGTGGCAGAGCGTCTTGAAAAATATGGATTGGAAAAAAAGCCTGGTATTGATGAAATACTGGCTTTTTTACACGAAAAAGGAATTAAGGCGGCTGTTGCGACAGCAACGCCAATTACATTGACATTACAGCACCTTGAGGAGATAGGTGTTCGGGATCAATTTGATAAAATTGTGAGTGCAAAGCAGGTAGAGCATGGAAAGCCAGCGCCAGATGTCTATCTCTATGCGTGCGAGCAGATTGGCGAGGAACCATCGGACTGTATTGCGGTCGAGGATTCGCCAAACGGCATTCAATCGGCGTATGCTGCTGGCTGCAAACCGGTGATGGTGCCAGATTTAACACAGCCGGACGAGGAGATTAAGCCTCTTTTGTATGCCGTGGTGGATTCTCTTGCAGATATCAGGGGGCTGATTGATTAGGGCTGTGTTACAGCCTTCTGATAATTCATTTCTGCAAAAGTATTTCCATAGCTGTCTGGTGTCAGATAAAAATTTGCACTTCCGCACCAGCCGTCTTGTGCGTCAAGACCTACGTTGTCGATATATATAGGGACTGCGCTGAAATGTTCTGATATCGGCTGTCCGTTTAAAATCTTTAAGATTCCTTCTGGGAGAGAGATTTTATTGTTTATAGAAGATATATTGGACATAACAGCAGCATGATATCTGCTGCTCTCTTCTTCATTAAGACAAAAGATTAGATCATTCTTTTTATATCCATTTTCAATTAAAAGTTCATCTATATCAAGTGAAATCAGATCATCTATCGTTTTTCCTGTATAATTATTTTCTGCAAGATATAAACTGGAGGCATTGTAGCCAACGGTGTGTACTGTGACATTTTGAAAGGTAAGATTTACGCGGTTTGACAAGTTTAGGCATTGTACGTTAAAAAAATAGGGACTGTTATAATTGTAGAGTGCACAATCTGTAAAACGGAGTGTACAGCTTCCAGCAAATTCCTCAAATGCAGAGTCATGGACAAGAATAATTCCACCTTGTCCATAGGCTCGAAATTCACAGTTTTGGAAAGAGACTCTGCTTTCCCCACGCAGTCCTAGTCCAATACATTGATTTTTGTCAGAGAGAAACAGGCAGTTATCAAATACTAATTCTTTTCCGAACAGATAATTTTGCTCAATATGGACAGCATATTCCTTGTAGAAAGTTTGAGGTATATTGGGATCTACTATGGCGGGTGGACAGTCTATCCAGTTGTCAATCTTGTCTGTGTAACTGTAGATTGTTAGATTACTGATTCGACCTGCGGCGACGGACAGGGGCGGTTCAAAATAATTGTTGCCATTGTATTGGAGAATGCAGTTTTCACGGTCTGTTCCTTCTAAATGGATGGTCTTGTTTGTAATCATTACTTGCTCATTATAAACTCCTTCCGATAAAATCAAAGTGCTATTTGATGGCACGGCGGCAACTGCCTCCGAAATGGAAGCAAAGTCGCCAGTGCCATCTTGTTTTACCGTATATTTTTCCTGGCTGGCGGTGAGCGGGCAACAGTGTAAAAGAGACAGTGCTGTGCTGACAAAGACTACAGTCAACAATTTACCTGCGAGACAGGAAGCGATTTTTGATGGTATTTTCATAAGGTATTCTCCGTTTTATCGATTGATTGTAAAAATATTGCTGGCGGTCAAAACATTTGGCTCTGAGGTACTGACAGTGACGTAATAGTTTCCGTTTGCAAGGAGGCCGTTTGGAATGAGACCATTTTTCTGATCAGGAATCCAAATGTTATTAGATGAATTAATGTCGAATACTTGCGCTCCATTGTTTGCAGGGAATGTGAAGATGCCATTGTCCGCAGTATTCCGAAAAATGCCAGCAATATCTCCCGTGACAGCATTGCGAATAAAAAATAGATATTTTGTCTGCGCAGGAAGACGCTGAAAATCAGTGCCATTTGCCGAGGTGAGCAGGTCATATCGAACAGTTAAATTGTGGTCTGTTACAGTTGCTGTGACATAACCGCCATTTACATGGCTAACACCGTCATATTGCAGAACCGTTCCGTTACCGAGGGCGAGCGCACTGTTGTTTGGATAAGAGAGTCCTTCAACTGAAAGACTTGTACCAGGAACAGTCAAAGTTTTTTCGGAATAAGGATTATTATTTCTCACTGGGTTTGATAGAACAGTTGCTGTTTTTGGAGCACTAATATTTTGACTAATTCCATTCATTTCAGGATTAGTTGGATATCTGCCCTCTCCTCTGCCAAAAATAAGATAATGCTTGTAGAGCGCATTGGGGTCCGTTCCGACGGCTGCTACAACATCTGGATATGCTTGTGCATAGTAAATGGCATCGAAAACCAAAGAGTTTACTGAAAAATTTGTCTGTGCTGAAGCCGTTGGCAGACGGCCTTCTGCCTTGCCGTAGGTCACATAATGGTTGTAGAGCGCATTGAGGTCTGTCCCAACTTCCGATGCCACATCAGGGTAGGCCTGCGCATAGTACTCGGCATCAAATATTGTGCCGTCTGGCATGGAGACAGGAGCAGCGAGTGCAGTGAGGGTGTTTCCTAGCATAAATCCAGTAGCTAAAAGTCCAATTAAAATTTTTTTCTTCATGATTTTCCTCCTAGTAGTTTTAGTATAACGAAAAAGAGTAATACGTAAAAACGTTATATCGATCCAATAATAACTTATTTTGTACGAATAATCAAGCATATATTACGTAAAAACGTTGCAAAACACAAATATATATTGAAAAATGCGCTTTTCCATCTATTAATAAATAATATTTTTTGTAGAATTTATATAACGTCAAAAAGTAGTAGGAGTGATGCAATGAATACAACCTTAAAGAAAATAATGGATTTATTGGAGGAACGTCAGTGGACAATTTACAGGTTAGCAAAAGAATCAGGGATTCCCTATTCGTCCTTAAATTCTCTATTTCAAAAGAACAATCAGCCGACAATTTCAACGTTGGAAAAAATCTGTGCTGGATTTCATATTACAATGTGTGAATTTTTTTCTGACAATACACCTTATCGGGAAAAATTAGAAGAATACAGCAAAGAGGAGCTTGATATCTTAGAATCTTACAGAAATCTCAACCGCACAAACAAAAAAATATTTATTGGAATACTGCAAGTGCTTAGAAATAATTGAGTGTTACAGTTCAGCCATGCCATTCATAAGTCGCCAGAATGTACATTTTCATCAATGATATTTGGTGGTTGCTGGCGACTTATTTCATGACGGGCGTCTGCCCTGTAGAATTAATTGTACATATTGTTAAAGTCTTGACAGTATCTGTAAATGAGCATAAAATGTAGAAAGTAATAGATTTTGAGGGATTACTGCAAAATGAGGAAAGGAAGTGTAGAGCTGCATGGACAGTTGTGACAGTAAGGAACAGTATCATATGGGCGGATACACAAAACGATTAGAACAGTTAGATTGAGATTGGATTCGCCCGCAATTTTTTGGAAAGAATAAAAATAGAAGGGCGATGTTTATTTTGGAAAATGAATTTTTAAATGAACCAGATTACATTCAGGAGCTGGTGGATCTGGTTCGCAGCGGTGAGTGCGGAGAGAAAATTGCAGAGGAGCTTACAAATTATCATGACAATGATATCTCCAATGCGTTGGATAAGCTCAATAGTGAGGAGCGCAAAATACTCTATCATACTCTCGGTGACGAGCGTGTGTCAGAAATATTTGCTTATCTGGATGACCCTGGCAAGTATCTTGAAGAGTTAGAGCTGGAACACGCGGCGGATATTATCGAGAACATGGATGCCGATGATGCGGTGGATGTGCTTGAGGAAGTTGACGAGGAAATCAGGAAACAATTAATTGAATTGATTGACGAGGAGTCAAAAGAAGATATCAGACTTATCTGTTCTTATGAGGAAGATGAGATTGGCAGCAAGATGACCACCAATTTTATTGAGATTGGCAGAAGTCTGACAATCAAACAGGCAATGCGTTCCTTGATTGCGCAGGCGGAGGAAAACGATAATATTTCCACATTGTTTGTGGAAGATGACGATGGGACTTTTTATGGGGCAGTCGATTTAAAGGATTTGATTGTGGCTAGAACTTATATGGATTTGGAATCTTTGATTACGCAGTCATTTCCGTATGTGCGGGACCATGAGACAATCTCGGAGTGCATTGAACGCCTAAAGGATTACGCCGAGGATTCCATTCCGGTATTGAATGACAAGAATGAGCTGATTGGCGTTATCACGGCGCAGGATATTGTTGAGGTCGTGGATGATGAGCTGGGAGATGACTATGCGAAACTTGCTGGTATGACGGAGGAGGCGGAGCTTGAGGAATCGCTGGGTGAAAGTATTAAGAAACGCCTGCCGTGGCTGGTTGTCCTGCTGGGGCTAAGCATGTGTGTATCTACCGTGACAAGCTTGTTTGAGGGGGTTATCGCGCAGCTTGCCATTATTGTGAGTTTTCAGTCAGTGATACTGGGAATGTCAGGAAATGTGGGAACGCAGTCGCTTGCTGTGACAATTCGTCTTCTGATGGATGAGAATCTGGAAACGAGACAAAAAATTGGTATGATTTTCCGAGAGATGCGAATTGGATTTTCAAATGGATTGATTCTTGGAATTTTATCGTTTGTATTAATAGGCGGATATTTGTGTTTGCTCAAAGGCAAATCGCCACAGTACGCATTTGCAATCTCGCTCTGCGCTGGGATTGCGCTCTTGATAGCAATGACAATTTCAAGCATTGTGGGCACGTCTGTGCCAATGTTTTTTAACAGGATACATGTGGACCCTGCTGTGGCGTCTGGTCCTCTAATTACAACGGTGAATGACTTGATTGGGGTTGTCACATACTATGGTGTGGCATGGTTTTTATTAATCCACTTTTTAGGGTTGGGATAATGCAGTTTCAGAATCGTTTATAACCAAAATTTTACAATGAATAAAAATCCATTATATACAAATACTAGCAATACAGTTTTATAAATATTATGAACATGTATTTTGATTCTATGAAGGGAAAGGCGCTGTCAGAATAGTTTAGATTGATTGTGAAAGTGTTTTGTACCTTCATGGCATAATATAGGCTGACATTATAGTTTGCTAGAAATGGAGGAAATATCGGTGAAGGCTACGGGAATAGTGCGTAGGATTGACGATTTGGGACGTGTTGTCATACCAAAAGAAATCAGGAGGACTTTGAGAATAAGGGAATCCGATCCGCTTGAAATTTTTACAGATCATGAGGGCGCAATTATCTTAAAAAAATACTCGCCAATCGGTGAGCTTGGAAGTTTTGCAAAGCAGTACGCAGAGAGTCTCTCACAAGTGTCGGGACATCTGGCGCTAATTGCGGACAGAGACCAGATTATAGCCGCAGCAGGCAGCAACAGCAAGCAAGTGCTTGGAAAGTCTGTCAGTAAGGCGCTGGAGGAAAAGATGAACTCGCGCGAGACAGTGTGTTCATCGCGCAGTGATAAAGATTACGTTTCTGTGACAGATGATGAGGCTGAGGAGTACCAGCATGAAGTCATTATACCTATTATTACACAGGGAGATGTAATTGGTGCGGTTGTGTTGCTGTCAGCAAAGGCGGGCGATGAGATGAACGAGGTTGAGATGAAGCTCGCGCAATCGGCGGCAGGATTTCTTGGAAAACAGATGGAACAGTAAAATATTACAAAAATATATTATAATAAAAAGAACAGCCATAAATTTGTAAGAGGTTTATGGCTGTTCTTTTTATGCACACGGGCACCCAAAGGAAGAATGTCAGCAAAGCTGACGGGTGCCCGGCGCGGCGAGTA
>ERZ808041.917-NODE-917-length-15064-cov-4.420231_pt1 | contig 15064 bp, 12 predicted proteins | sample MGYA00380192_ERZ808041 | MGnify/ENA primary metagenome ERZ808041 (study PRJEB31490, sample SAMN06133412) | mouse gut metagenome | isolation source: Z1_1 | host: mice | place: China: Chengdu | collected 2015-05 ... | reverse complement strand
AATCTGGGACAGCAGCGGCAATTTCGTCAATGACAACACGCTCACCGTCACCATGAAACGCCTGCGTGAAAAGCTGCAGCAGCCGGTTTGTCTTAAGACTGTCAGGAGTGTGGGATATCGTATGGAGGAAACACCATGACCGCAAGAAGAAATATCGCAATTCTGATAGGATTTGTCCTGTCGGCCAGTCTGCTGTCCGCATCTGTGACCGCCGCGCTTCTGGAGCGGTATTATGGACGCGCATACATGCAGACGCTGGGACAGATCTGTGAGGGTGTGATTGAACATCTGACCGACAGCGCGACATATCTCCCGAATAATGAACAGGAGGCTAATCGCCAAACTGCCCTCTTCCAAACCGAGCAGGCTGTCCTGAACGCGCTGAAAGAATACCGATACGACCCGTCTGCTTCGACCGGACAGAACCTCCTCCTTTCTTACGGTTATCGGCCAACCGATTTTTTGCAGTCTGCCGGCATAGGAGGCAGGCTTTTTATCTGGAGTGGATTCGTGGCGGGCAGCCTCTTATTTCTGGTGTCTTTTTCCCTTTTGCACAAAAGAGTGACCATACAGGTCAATGAAATAACAAACTATCTGGAACAGGTGAACAGGGGAAGCGGCGGCGTGCTTGGGCAAGTCGGTGAGGGCGCTTTTTCCAGGCTGCAGGACGAGCTCTACAAGACGGTCACCGCCCTGCGGCAGACGAAAGATACGGCGCTTGCAGCCAGAAATAATTTTGCCGAAAACCTCTATAATATCGCCCACCAGCTTAAGACGCCGATCACCGCCATATCTCTGTCCGTGCAGATGCTCCGCAGTGAAATGACAGGAGAGGGGCCGGAAGCAGGGCATCTTGCCCGGATCTCAGGGCAGCTTGCCCGGCTGACCCGTCTGGAAGAAGCGCTCCTTTTGCTTTCCCGCATCGACGCCGGCACGCTGACGCTTGAGAAAAAGGAAGTCGATGTTTTCACCCTGCTTGTACTGTCTGCCGAAAATCTGCAGGAGCTTTTCCGGGAGAAAAATATCACGGTGGAGATACCGGAAGCGGGCGGGACATGCATTCTGGCGGATATGGAGTGGACCATGGAGGCCGTGATGAATCTTTTGAAAAACTGCATGGAGCACACCCCGTCCGGCGGCACGGTCCGCTGTATCTATGAAAAGAATCCCCTCTACACGCTGATCCGGATTCAGGATACCGGACCCGGCTTCGCCAAAGAAGACCTGCCCCGCCTTTTCGAGCGTTTCTATCGGGGAAAAGATGCGGCAGGCGGCGGCATCGGCATTGGACTTGCACTCTCCAAAGCCATCATCGAAGGGCAAAACGGCATCCTCTCCGCGTACAATCTGCAGACGGATGTGCAGAAGGGCGTGCGGACGGGCGGGGCCTGCTTCGAAATTCGCTTCTACCGGTAAAGCTTTCAGGACATTTCCGATACTGTCACCAAGCTGTCACTTTACCCGTCTATAATTCAGGTACAGAGAGGAGCCGGAGAAACAAAATCTGCGGTTCTGCTCACGCACCCGGGTATACCCCGTTTGGAGCGGCGTAAAATACAAGGAATTGACAGGAGGAAATTATTTTGGAGATTTTAAAATGCGAAGGTGTGGAAAAAACCTACGGCAGCGGCGGCAATCAGGCGGTGGCGCTTGCAGGCATTGATCTGACCGTTGAAAAAGGAGAATTCGTGGCGATCATCGGGGCTTCCGGCTCCGGAAAGTCCACGCTGCTGCACATTCTGGGCAGTGTGGATAAGCCCACTGCGGGCAAAGTGACGGTGGAAGGCACCGATCTTGCGACCCTGCACGCGAAACAGGCGGCCATTTTCCGGCGCAGGAAGGTGGGGCTGGTGTATCAGTTTTATAATCTGATTCCGACGCTCACCATTCGAAAGAATATCCTTATGCCCCTTCTTTTGGATAAAAAGAAGCCGGATCCGGCATTTTTTGACCAGATCGTACAGTCTCTGGGCATTCAGGAAAAGCTGGACCTGCTGCCGAATCAGCTTTCAGGCGGCCAGCAGCAGCGGGCGGCCATTGCCCGGTCGCTGATCTACCGCCCGGCAATTCTGCTGGCGGACGAACCCACCGGCAATCTGGATCAGAAGAATTCCAGAGAGATCATAGATATGCTAAAACTGTCCAACCGCAGTTTAAAGCAGACGATCCTGCTGATCACCCATGATGAAAAGATCGCGCTGGAGGCGGACCGGATCGTCACCATAGAAGACGGCCGGATCCTGGCCGACGAGAAAAGGAGGTGACAGGTATGTGGAAAGAATATTCATCCGGTTACCTCAAAAAGAACCGTGCATCCAGCATATCGGTTATGACGGCGGCTTTTATCTCTGCTCTGCTTTTGTCCCTGCTGTGCAGTATTTTTTACAATCTGTGGGTCTATGAGATCGAGCGGATCAAAACGGAGGAAGGCGACTGGCAGGGCCGGATCGTGGGCGAGATCAGCGAACAGGATTTAGGACGTATCCGGAATCATGCCAATGTGGAAGCGGCAGTGATCAACGAGGACCTGTCAGCAGGACAGGAAACGGTGGTCGATCTTACCTTTATCAATAAGAGGGAGGTTTTCGAAGACCTGCCCCGTATTGCAGATCTGGTGGACGATGACGAATATCCTACCGTCACTTATCACTACGCTCTTCTAAACATGTATCTGGTTCGCAGCGCCGAGGATACTGCCCTGCGCTGGGTGTTTCCGTTTGCACTGGCGGTCACGGCGGCGGCCTGTCTGTCGCTTGTGCTGGTCATTCACAACGCTTTTGCGGTGTCCATGAGTGCCAGAATCCACCAGTTCGGTATTCTGTCAAGCATCGGCGCCACGCCGGGCCAGATCCGCACCTGCCTTTTACAGGAGGCGTTTGTGCTGTGTGCCGGGCCGGTATTGGCAGGCAGCCTGCTGGGCATACTGGTCAGTATGGGAATGGTGGCAGCCACGAATCTTCTGTTGGCGGACGTGGAGGGAAGGCTTGTGCTGCCGTTTGGCTATCATCCCCTGATCCTGTGTCTGTCGCTTTTGACAACTGCTGTCACGCTGCTTGTCTCTGCCTGGATTCCGGCGCGGAAGATGAGCAGGCTGACGCCTCTGGAGGCCATCAAAAATACCGGAGAGCTGCAGCTGAAACGAAAAAAGAATTCCAGACTGTTGTCACTGCTGTTCGGAATAGAGGGAGAGCTGGCCGGAAATGCGCTGAAAGCGCAGCGAAAAGCCATGCGCACCGCAGCCTTGTCGCTGGTTTTTTCCTTTCTGGCTTTTTCCTTTATGATGTGTTTTATCACGATCACGGAGGTCAGCCAGCAGGAGACATACTTCGCCAGATACCAGGACGCCTGGGACGTGATGGTGACGATGAAAGATACGGACCTTGGTGATTTTGTGAAATTAACGGCATCAGACCGGCAGCAACAGTCCGAAGCACAGAAGCAGTCCGGAGAACAGAAATTGTCAGATGAAATCGACCAGACGTGGAACACCCTGCAGACTCTGCCGGGAGTACGCAGCTGTACAGCCTACCAGAAAGCAGCAGCGCGAAGGATCGTCACACCGGAAGAGATCAGCGCGGAAATGCTGGCAGCAGGGGGCTTTGAGAACCCTCCGGCGGAATATGTCTCCAAAGTTTCCGGTGGTTTTGTGGTAAATGCGCCGCTGGTTGTTCTGGATGACGACAGTTTTCTGGAATACTGTGCGCAGATCGGGGTGGAACCGCGGCTGGACGGGGCCGTGATCCTGAATACTACGCGGGACGCCAATGATCCGAATTTTCGAGAGCGGCGCACTCTTCCTTATCTGAAGGAGAACAACGCGACAACGGTTCTGATACGGGATGGATTGACGGAAGATGAGCTGGCGGCTCTGGCAGCAGGCTCTTTGGAGACAGGCGGCCGGCAGGAAGACGGGACAGCGGATCCTGACAGGACTGTTGGTGCACAGCCTGATAACGCAGCCATACTTCCGGTGACTGCCTATACCCAGACCCCGCCCGTTCTGCGGGAGGAGTACGGCACACTGGATTTTCACGAACTGGTGCATTTCATCCCGCTGTCTGTCTGGAAGGAGATAGAAGCGCAGATCGGCGGCGCACAGCAGGAGATGTATCTGAGGATTTTGGCGCAGGAAGGAACTACGCCGGCAGAACTTGCGAAGATAGAGGTGCAGATATCCAAATTTTTGGAAGAAACGCCGGATATCAATAGAGCGGGCGTAGAAGGCCAGAGAATTGAAGAATCAGAATCAAGTGAAGAAAGCAATAGAATCGCAGAACCAAACGAAGAACACCAAAGAATCGACCACGCCGCCCCATTCACAGGCCTCATCGAGATCGAGAACCGTCTCCGTGCGCTGCAGAACAACGAGCGGATGTTTACCGGCATGAAAGCGGTCTTAAGCGTCTTCTGTATTCTGCTGGCGACTATCGGCATCGGCAATGTCTTCTCCAACACGTTGGGCTTTATGCGTCAGAGAAGGCGGGAATTTGCCCGCTATCTGTCCATCGGCCTGACACCGCTGGGGATGTGGAAGATCTTTTGTATAGAAGCGCTGGTCATTGCGGGGCGTCCGGTGCTTGTGGCGTTGCCCGTTACCGTCTTTGGAGTGATTCTTTTTATCAAGGCAAGTTATCTGGAGCCGATGCTTTTTATAAGAGAAGCGCCGTTTGTGCCAATCGCATTCTTTATCCTGGTCATCTTCGGGTTTGTGGGGCTGGCGTACTGGCTGGGCGCGAAACGGTTACTGGACAGCAGTCTGGCGGAAGCGCTGCGGGATGATACGGTGCTGTGAAATAATGTCCGTCTCCCTCTAAAGTCTCACCGGAATCATCCGATAAAGTTAGTGAAGAGATTTATCACAGAAAGGAGGCGTCTCCTATGCGTATAGAAGCTTATACACAGGTACAGCAGTTATACAACGCGACGAAACCAGCTAAATTACAGGGGAAGGCACACGTATCCGCTACCGACAGGATTCAGATTTCCAGTATCGGTAAGGATATCCAGATTGCCAAGAATGCGGTGGCAGCAGCGCCGGATATCAGAGAGGACGTGGTGGCGCCGATCAGGGCGGCCGTTACGAACGGGACATATCAGGTGAGTGCGGAGAGCTTTGCAGAGAAATTAATGCAGAAGTACGAGGAAATCGAAGGTCTGTAGACACAGTGAAGGAGAGAATATAACGTGGCGAGTTTAATGGAAGTCTTGATTGATGTTTTAGAACAGGAAAATCAGGAGTACGAGAAGCTGTTAAGCCTGTCCATGCGTAAGACTTCTGTCATTGTGTCGGAAGACCTGGCAGAATTAACTAAGATCACGGATGAGGAGCAGGTCATCGTAAGCAGGATCAATCATCTGGACAACCAGAGATATGAGGCCGTTAGTGACATTGCGGATGTACTTAACAAGGATGTTGACAAACTTAAAATCGTCGATTTGATCAAGATGCTGGCAGGAAGAACGGAAGAGCAGGAGAAGCTGGCGGCAGTGTTTGACAGGCTGCGCGAGAACGTGCGCGGCGTGAAGCGGGCGAACGAGCAGAACGGAGAACTGATCCGGGATGCGCTTGAGCTGGTGCAGTTTAATATGAATGTTCTTCAGTCGATGAATAAGGCTCCGGAGTCTGCAAACTACAACAGGGGCGCTTACAATACCGGCGATATGATCGGGACGAGTCATATGACTTTTGATGCGAAACAATAATTGTTAAGGACGGTGGAATTATGTCATTAATGGGAAGCCTTTGGACGGGCGTATCAGGATTACAGTCTTCAAATAACGCGCTGAATACGACGGCGCATAACATGTCGAATCTGGACACCGAGGGGTATACCAGACAGCAGGTCGCACAGGGCACCAGACCTTATGTGACGATCTCTACAGGTAGACCTAATTGGCAGCAGATCGGTCTCGGTGTCAATTATACCCTAACAAGACAGGAAAGAGATTATTTTATGGATCTGAACTATCGTCGCGAGTCGGGACGGAGCGCTTATTATGATGTGGCGACAAGCACGATGGAAGAGGTAGAATATATATTGGGCGAATCCAATGAGGGCCATGAGTTCTCGGAGTCGCTCTCTAATTTCTGGACGGCAATTCAGGAGCTGAGTAAGGACCCGACAAGTTCTGTGAACCAGAATCTGTTCGTGACCAGAGCGCATGAGTTTACGACACGCGCGTCAGCTGTTTATACCAGCCTGTGCCAGTATCAGGACAATCTGAACAGGTCGATAGTCAAGGAAGTTAACAATATCAATAAATATGCGCAGGAGATCGAGGATCTCAACCAGCGGATCATAGCCGTCGAGGCCGGCAAGGAACATGCCAACGATCTGCGTGACCGCAGGAATCTGCTTCTTGATAAGCTGGCGCAGCTGGGTAATATCAGCTATAAGGAGGATGCGACCGGCTATGTGAGCGTCAGGTTCGAGGACGTGGATCTTGTCAAAGGCGGCCTGGTGAACAAGATGGAGCTGTATACGGATCCCCAGACCGGTTTCTATACACCTTACTGGAAGATGCTGGCGAACTATTCCTATGATGAGAAAGGCAATCCGGTGGTTACGGAAGAGGATATCCGCGCGGCGAAGGTGTTTGACCTGAGCAGGACGATTTCTTCCGAGCTGAATACGGATATCGGTTCTCTGAAAGGAATGCTTCTGGCAAGGGGCGACCACAGAGCGACTTATAAAGAGATCAAGGATTATCCGCCGGGTTCGGATCCGAATGACCCGACGCAGAAAGTGGACGGCTGGTATAATAAGAACGTAGCCCAGTCCATCGTTATGAATATACAGGCGGAGTTTGACCAGCTGATCCATATCGTAACGACGACGATCAACGACATTCTGGCGGAAGCGGCGGAGAAAGCCGCAGAGGACGGCAACCCGAATTATATGCGGGATGAGAACGGCAACCCCTGGCAGCTGTTTGTCAAGACGATAGAAGGTGACGACTGGACCACATCCAATATGACGGTCAACACCGTGCTGCGTCAGAATCCTTCTCTGTTATCCTTCCGGTTGTCGGAGCACTCCGAGGATAATGCGACAGTCGAGAAATTGAAAGCAGCTTTTGAAGCGAAGATATATACTTTGAATCCCAACGTACAGACGCCGGTCGGCTTTACCGACTACTATAAGAACCTGGTATCGCAGGTGGCCAACGGCGGTTCGGTATTCAGGCTGATTCAGGAGAACCAGACAATGACTACGGACGCGATTTTTTATGCGAGAGAGCAGGTTGTGGGAGTTTCTTCCGATGAAGAGCTGACCAGCATGATCAAATTCCAGAACGCGTACAATGCGTCCAGCCGTTATATCAACGTGGTCAGCGAGATGCTGGAGCATCTGGTAACTGCATTGGGAAGATAGAAGAGGTGAGCCTATGTCATCAACATTTTTTGGTTTGGAAATTGCCGCATCGGGACTGCGGGCAGCGAACGCGGCCCTCAACACGACGGCTAACAATATAAGTAATGCAAGTACGGCTGGTTACAGCCGTCAGGAAGTAAAGCAGGAAGCCATGAACCCGCTCCGTGTATTTGCTACCTATGGCTGTGCGGGCGCCGGCGTCAACACGCTGGCCATCGAGCGGATCCGCGACCGCTTCTACGACCAGAAGTTCCGTGAGAACGAGACGAAACTCGGAGAGTTCGACACGAAGGCTTACTACTGTAAGATGATCGAAGAGTATCTGACCGACGACGGCAAGACCGGATTCAAGTCGATCTTCGATGATCTGGGTGAGGCACTGCAGGAGATCACGAAGAATGCCAGCAGTGATTCCACCAAGAGCGCTTTTATCTCGACTGCCAAGAGTATGGCGGACTACTTCAACAATATGTACGGCGATCTGCAGAATCTGCAGGCGGACGTCAACGATGAGATCAAGATTCGTGTTGACCATATCAATTCCATCGCGCAGGATCTGGCGACGGTCAACAAGCAGATCAATCTGATAGAGATCAACGGGCCGGTGGCCAATGAGCTGCGGGATAAGAGGGATCTGCTGATCGACGAGCTGTCGGCGATCGTGAATGTGGATGTGACGGAAGAGCCGATCTACGATCAGACGGGGAATGAGACAGGCGCATACCGCTGTATCGTGCGGATCGCAGGCGGGCAGATCCTGGTTGACCAGAATGAATACAATCAGCTTGAATGCGTGGCGCGTGCTTCCGACGAGAAAGTGAATCAGACGGACATTGACGGTCTGTATGATATCCGCTGGACACACGGTCCGGAGTTTGGCTTATATAATGCATCCATGACAGGCGCCTTAAAAGGCCTGATCGAGATGCGTGACGGTAATAACGGAGAGTATTTCCGGGGTACGACCTCGGAAGTCATCTACAGCGGTGATACGAGTAAAGTTACCATCAAGACGGAAGACGCCTATCTGAGCACGATGATGAAATGTAATCTGTCCGACACGGGCGGCGTGATCAATATCGGCAACCAGCTGTATTATTATACGGACTGGAGTTATAACGGAGACGGCGAATATACCTTTACGATCGACAATCTGAAAAGCGAAGAGCCGATCACGGCGGTCAAGAATTACAAGTCGGCAACAGTCGGCGATGATGTGAGATATCAGGGTGTTCCCTACTACATGCAGCAGATGAACGAGTGGGTTCGTGAGTTTACCAAGAAGGTGAACGATATCTTTACGGACGGTCTCACGGCGGCAGGCGATGATGCCGGTATCCTGTTTACGGCCCAGAAGCCGAAGCAGGACGGCCAGTATACGGAAGACCAGCTGAATGATTCCGCGCAGAACGGCAAGGGCTATTACTATATGACGGCGGGCAATCTGGAAATCCTGGACGCGCTGATGAAGGACGCTTCCCTGCTGGGAACGAGAGGCCGGACGATCGACGAAAATGGCAATGAGCAGATAGACGGTGTGGAGCAGTGTGAACAGGTCAAGAAAGTGATCTCCATGATGAGCGACAAGAACCAGTTCAGTTTCCGTGGAAGAGATGCAGGCGGGTTCCTGGAGTGCGTATTGTCAGACGCGGCTTTAAATGCCAGCAATGCCAATATTTTCTATGCGACCTATCTGAGTCTGGAGACCAACATTGACAACCAGAGAATTTCCATCTCCGGCGTTGATGAAGATGAGGAAGCGGTAAACCTTGTGAAATACCAGAATTCTTATACACTGGCTTCCAAGATGATCTCGGTTCTGACAGAGATTTACGACAGACTGATCCTGCAGACCGGTGTCTAAGACGACAGAGTACTCACAGGCGAAGCAATATGATGGAAAAGAGGATGATAAGCCATGAGAATGACAAATAAGATCATGCGGAATAATTCGCTGTATAATATCAATCAGACTAAGATCATGGAAGATAAGCTGACGAATCAGATGACCAACCAGAGCAAGATCGTGCGGCCTTCCGATGATCCGGTGGTGGCGATCCGTGCGCTGCGTCTGCGCAGTAATGTGACCAGCGTGACGCAGTATCATGACAAGAATGCGGCGGACGCCGATCAGTGGCTGACGGTAACGGCGGACGCGCTCGCGACGATCGATTCTGTATTGAAGAATCTGTATGAGCAGGCGACAGGAGCAGCCAACAAATATGAGACTTCGGAAGATTTAAGTATCATTCTGGAGCAGATGAAATCCCTGACGAAGGAGTTTTACGCCAGCGGTAATGTGGATTATGCGGGTCGTTATGTGTTCTCCGGTTTCCGGACGGATACGGCGATCACGTTCTCGGCGGAGGATATCGCGCAGATGAAGAAACATCCGGTGTCCTACAATCTTACGGAGAGCATCGGTTATGAGAGCATCAGCACCATCAACTACACGGATTTCAGCGTGCTGGATAAGGGACTTCCTGCGGGAGCTGCGGCCACGGAGAGCTACGAGCAGTATGTGACCAACACCACGATGTACCGTTTCCGGCTGGCCTATAATGATATAGACAGCAAGGATGAGAACGGCAACCCCAAGCTGCCGACTCTGACGCAGAACGGGACAGCGCTTAACAATATCACGTCTTATGCGACGGCGGAGGATGCCTACAAGGCAGTTGCCGACGGTACGGAGAAGGGGATCGCGTTTGTTGCCGGCACAGGCGAACTGGTATTCAGCAAGGATTTCTACGAGAATCAGTTCAAAGAAGGCGACAGGTTTGAAGTCAACTACGACAAGAGCAACTGGAAAGAGGGTGACATTAATCCCGTTCACTACTTCCCCTGCACGGAGACGAAGGATGACGGCCAGCAGATCATCTATAATAAGGTGAAGGAAGACCAGGATATTTATTACGACGTAGGTTTCAACCAGAAGATCCAGGTCAACACCGTGACGACAGAGGTCTTTACCCACGATGTGCAAAGAGACATGGACGATTTCTATTCCCAGAGTCTGCAGCAGCTGAAAGCGATCGAGACCAAGATCAGCGATCTTGAGAAGAAGATGCAGGATCTGCCGGAGGACAGTGCGGCTTATCAGGAACTGTCCCTGCAGATGGAAGGCGCCAAGAAGGCGGATTCCTACATCCGCGAGAATATCCAGAAGAAATTCGAGAACCAGATCACGAAGTATCAGAAATACCGCGATGACAACGATCTGGCGATCACCAACAACGCGACGAGAGGAAGCCGTCTGGATCTGATCACAGAGAGACTTTCCAGCCAGAAGGCAACCTTTAAGGAGCTGCAGACAGACAATGAGGGGATTGATATCACCCAGGTGGCAGTGGAGTTATCCAGTGCAGAGCTGACCTATCAGGCGGCGCTGATGGCTACCGGTAAGATCATGCAGACCAATTTGATGAACTATATCTAAGGGACAGCGGCAGCAGGTAACGGGCTGACCATGAAAATGGTTTTTGATGACCGTGTATCTGCTGCTTTATTTGAGAGAGGAAGGTTAAGACTATGCAGATTACGACAAAAGTGTTTGGCGAGATCACAGTGGATGACGATAAGCTCATATATTTTCCGAAAGGGATCATCGGCTTTCCGGATCTGAAGGATTTTGCGCTGATCCATGATGAGGAGAAGGGATCGGACTCCATTCACTGGCTGCAGTCCATTCAGGAGCCTGCTTTTGCGATGCCGGTCATGGATCCGCTGCTTGTATGCCCGGATTATAATCCCGAGGCGGACGACGAACTGCTGAATAACCTTGGTGAGATCAAGCCGGATGACCTGCTTGTGCTCGTGACCGTGACGGTGCCCAGTGATCTGACACAGATGTCAGTAAATCTGAAAGGCCCGATCGTGATCAATGCCGGGGAGAGAAAAGCGATACAGGTTATCGCGGAAGGCGATACCTATCAGGTAAAATTCCCGATCTATGATATATTAAACAAGAAGAAAGCAGGTGAGTAGATGTTAGCTTTATCCAGAAAAAAGAACGAGGCGCTGGTGATCAACAATAACGTGGAGATCACGGTGCTGGAGATCAAAGGCGAACAGGTGAAGCTGGGCATCAGCGCTCCCCGTGAAGTCCCGGTATACCGCAAGGAAGTCTATGTGCAGATACAGGATGCCAATCAGGAGTCTGTTGATGTGGCCGGTATTGAGGCACTGCAGAATCTGCTTGGATAACAGAATAACGACAGAAAAAACAGTCTGTGTTTGTGACAGACTGTTCTTTTTTTAAAGCAGGGAATTTAACACCCGGATCATCTCCGCAACCCGGATCTCATAAGTGTGCAGTGCAGCCACCTTTTCATAACCGTTCAGGGCGATCTCGATGCGCTCGTTCTCGTGGCTTAAGTAATACCGGACCTTGTGTTCCAGTTCTTCCATCGACTCGTAGGTCTCAAGCTCCCGTCCGATCTCGAAATATTCCGGGATCTCAGCCTGCCAGTTGGTCAAAAGGAAGCCGCCGCAGCCCAGCACGTCCCAGATCCGCTGGGAGAGGCCGGTCTCGATGGGGCGCATGGTGATGTTTAAGTTGATCCTGCTGGCGTGAAAGATTTTGGGCATCTGGGTCAGTGTCAGTGCAGGACCTTTGCAGTGTACTTTGGGAAGCGCCGATGTATCGCTGCGGGTGTAGAGATTGACCTGAAAATGCTCCGCCAGCCGGTTCAGCGTCCGCTCCCGCTCGACGGCCGCCAGTTTTATGCCGATATACTGGTGTGCGGTCAGATAGCGTCCGGTGTCCGTGTAAGTATCGCCGCCTCTGTAAAAATCCGGATCGGCCTCTGTGATCTCACGGATGACACGGTCCGTCAGTGCATCGGCGATGAAATTACAGCCGTACACCTTAAGCTGTGCCTCGATCAGTCCGTCCACGAAGCCGCGGGTGTGCTGTGAGATGCCGGTGCAGGAAGAGGCGGCAGCAGCTGTACCGTCAGGATGCGTCTGTGCATGGAGCAGCCTGTCGTAGCGGCATTTTTCCGTATAGAGGGAGCCTACGAAGCTGATGTCGCCGCCGTATCCGGCAAAGTCCTCTTCCGTCATGCCAAGCACAGCCCTTTCCCAGCGCTTTACGTTTGCGGCCAGGGGCAGATAGAAGATCCGCCCGGGGTTTACCGGATGAAACGACTGATACTGTGCATGGTCGAATAAGAAAATGCGGTTCCACTCGTTTTTCAGGGCGTTGGAGAACAGCTCCGGCACGGGAGAGTCCACGCTCCAGCATACGTAGGGCACCTTGAAGCGATTGCAGGTATAGGAGATCGCCGGGAAGAAATTGATGCTGAACACGAAAGCGAAAGAATGCTCCGTCAGCCATTGTGTGAGCCGGAGGGCGCACTGCTGCGGCGAGACATGTTTATCGGTCATTTCTGTTTCTTCCGTGCAGACCGTGATGCCGAAATCGGTGAAGGTCTGGATAAGATCGGGTTCACAGATGTTGTTGTAGCGGTAAAATAAGATTTCCATAGGGGCCTCCGTTCTGACCAGCGATGGTTTTTTGTTGTGAAACATGATGATATTGTAACATAATAGTGCCCGTTTTGTATCAGCTGCCCTAAACATATTCTTCATTTTTCCGATATATATATCAAAGATCACGTGGTAACTCTCTGCGACTGTGCCCCGAAATCTGCCCTGATCACGAAGGACGCTGTATACTGGAGAGGAACGGACGTTATCAATAGACGATTCTATAAAGTATACTATATCACATGGAGGTGATCGGCAATGGCAATCGAACCATTAAACAGTGCTATGACCTATCAGGCACAGGCGGCTGTAAAACCGCAGACAGTAACACAGGTGAACACGGAAGTTCCCGAGGACGGACAGACAGTCAATGTTGATGCGACCACTGCATCCGTGACCAAAGTGCAGGCCGAAGACGAGCAGGCAGGCAGCGAAGGCAACGGCAGTGAGCAGCAGCAGGAGGAGATGGACGCACAGGTTCCCGGGATGCCGGACAGCCTGAAGAAGATGATCGCAGACATGAACAAGAAGATCCGCAATACCAATGCGGAAGCGGTGTTCGGCGTTCATGAGAAGACGAACAGGATCATGATCAAGATACTGGATAAGGATACGAAGGAGATTCTGAAAGAATTTCCGCCGGAGAAGACGCTCGATATGATCGCGAGCATCTGGGAGATGGCAGGTATCCTTGTAGATGAGAAACTATAGTATTGCAACAGGAGATGGCAGACAGCATTTAGGAGGAAACGAAAATGGCTATCAGAATTACGGGTATGTATTCCGGTCTGGATACGGAGAGTATCATCGGCGAGCTTGCCTCTGCGCAGAGCGTTAAGAAGAACAAACTCGTGAAGGCGCAGACCAAACTGAGCTGGAAGCAGGATGCATGGAAGGCCCTGAACACGAAGATTTACAGTTTTTACACGAATGTACTGGACACTATGCGTTTTGAAGGTTCTTATCTGCGGAAATCGACGAAGGTATCGCATCCCAATGCGGTAAGCATCGTCACCTCGGCAGATGCGCCGAACAGCGTGCAGACTTTGAAGATCGGGCAGTTGGCGAAGCAGGGGTATCTGACCGGCGGCAAGCTTGCTCCGATCAAAGATAAAGACGGAAATGACGTCAAGGTTTCGGCGATGACGAAATTAAAGGATATGGGATTTTCCGGAGAAGGTTCCTTCCGTGTGAAAGTGAACGGCAAGTCCACAGATATCACGCTCAAAGAGGATATGAAGATATCCGACGTGGTAAATCAGCTGAATGCGGCAGGTCTTTCGGCGAGCTTTGATGCCAAGAACCAGAGATTTTATGTGAATGCCAAGAACTCCGGCGCGACGGCTGATTTTACGATCACGAGCAATGATGCCGGCGGTAAGGATATTCTCGGCAAGCTGGGGCTGGTAGCAGCTTATGATAAGAACAGCAACGAGTATAAAGAGTATCAGCTGTGGGCCAGCTACAAAGATCCGGCCAATGCAGATGCCTTCAATAAAGCAAAGGAGGCGGAGATTGCCAAGCTGATCGCTGCCAAGAAGGCCAGCACGGATTCTTTGTTGAAAGCCAATGAGGAATATCAGAAGCGTCTGGATGCGCTGTTCAAAGATAATGACGAGAACAGCAAATATCAGATCGACTATGACGAGAACGACAAGGATAAGGTTAATGCCCAGGCCGATGCTTTATATGAAGAACTGTACGGCCCGGAGACGCCTAAGCTGGACGATAAAGGCCAGCCCGTATTGGACGCTGATGGCAATCAGGTCATGGAGCGGGTCGGCGGCCTTAAGAAGACGCTGGACGACGCGAAGGATGCCCTGAAAAAGGCGCAGGAGGAACTGGCGGAACTGAAAAAGTCCGGTACGGCCACCGAAGCTGAGATCGAAGCGGCGGAGCAGAAGGTAGGAACGGCAAGCGAGAAAGTAACAGATGCCCAGAAAGCCTTCAATGAGAAGAACGCCCACTACAGTTATGTCAAAGGCGTTGCCAATATCCAGAATGCGATAGAGGCCAACAAGGAGACGATTGCCGATAACAGATCCTACTATGAAGTCGATCCGACCACCGGCGAGCCGGTCTTGGATGCCGATGGGAAGCTGCAGGCGACCCAGAAGGCCAAGGATGAGATAGCAGATTATTTTGATGACAAAATAGCGATGGCAGAGCAGTATCTGAAGGATGCAGCGGATTAT
>ERZ808041.914-NODE-914-length-15096-cov-7.084426_pt1 | contig 15096 bp, 14 predicted proteins | sample MGYA00380192_ERZ808041 | MGnify/ENA primary metagenome ERZ808041 (study PRJEB31490, sample SAMN06133412) | mouse gut metagenome | isolation source: Z1_1 | host: mice | place: China: Chengdu | collected 2015-05 ... | reverse complement strand
AGGAGAGAATGTATGAACGTCAGGAAACCAGCTGATTACAATGCACTGTTCATGGCATTGGATGAGCTAATTGCGGCGAATCTACCGCAGATGGAACTATATTGCGAGATTGGCCGTTTGGTCAGCGGCAGACAGGAGAAGGGTGCGGCTGTGGCCGCTGCGAAGTACCTGCACAGCGTATGTCCTGATGTTTCTGGCTTTTCTCCCCGAAACCTGCGCCGGATGAGGGACTTCTACCGCACCTACGAGGATGCCCCGGAAATAATGGAAGATGCCATGACCATCGGCTGGACCCAGAATGTGGTCATCCTAGAGGCAGAGCTGATTCTCCAGGAAAGAGCCTGGTACATCCGAGCGGTCCGGCAGTTTGGATGGTCCAAGCTGAAGCTGGCGGAGAAAATCGCTGTCTCGGCTCACCTGGAGATGACCCTCGACTTGACGGCTAAACTGTGTTATACTGAGAAAAACAGTGTCACGGAGTGTATAAATGATGATGAGCATCCTTCTTATCTGCCATGGGAACGTATGTCGAAGCCCTATGGCCGAATTTGTGATGAAGGACCTGGTGAAGAAGTCCGGGCTGGAAGCACAGTTCCACATCGAGTCCGCCGCTACCAGCACGGAGGAGATCGGCAACCCAGTCTATCCCCCGGTCCGCAGGAAGCTGGCCGAGCACGGCATCAGCTGCGAAGGCAAGACAGCCCGGCAGCTTGTCAGCGCAGATTACGACCGCTTCGACGTGCTGGCCGGAATGGACCGTGCCAACCTGCGAAATATGCGCCGCATCTGCGGCGGCGATCACGATGGCAAGCTACACCTGCTGATGGACTACACGGACCGCCCCGGCGATGTGGCCGATCCGTGGTACACCGGCGACTTTGAAGACACCTGGCAGGATGTGTTGGCCGGGTGCCAGGGGCTGTTGAAGCAATTATCGTAGAAATGAGGAACGGTAAGCATGAGCGGTATGGTCATTGATTTTCACACCCACCCCTATCTGTCCGGCGAGGAGTTTTTGAACTTCTACCCAGAGTGTTTCACCCCCTCCCCGGAGCAGTGCCGGGCGGACTTGGAGCGGACCGGGATTTCCAAAATTTGCGGCTCCGTCATTCTCAAACGGCCTTATCATAAAGAAGAAGGCTTTGCTCCCATTCGCCAGTGTAATGAGCGGGCGCTGGAGTTCCAGCGCATTTGGGGTGGATTCTATGCGCCGGGATTTCATGTTCACCCGGACTTTGTGGAGGAGTCCATCGCAGAAATCGAGAGAATGCACACCCAGGGCATCCGGCTGATCGGTGAGCTGGTGCCCTACCTCCACGGCTGGCGGGATTATTCCAGCTGGAACCTGTCGAAAATCCTGGATGCCGCCGGGAAATACCGCATGGTGGTGAGCTTCCACACCATGACCGATGAGCAGGAGGAGATGGGCCGCATGGTGGCTGAGCACCCGGACGTGACCTTCGTAGCCGCCCATCCCGGCGAACGGGAAAACTTCATGCGGCACCTGGAGCGTATGAAACAGTTTGACAACCTGTATCTGGACCTGTCCGGCACTGGCATCTTTCGCTACGGACTGGTGGCCTACGGTGTCAGCCGGGTGGGCTCGGAACGGTTCCTGTTTGGTACGGACTATCCCATCTGCAACCCTCGGATGTATGTTCAGGCGATTTACCAAGAACCCATCTCTGAGGCGGACCGAGAAAACATCCTGCATAAAAACGCAGAGCGGATTTTAGGAGGGGTGCTGAAATGACGGACTATCAGGCGCTGAACGCCCAGCTTGCGGCACTGATTCACGGTGTACCCCACCGAATTTCCAATCTGGCCAACGCTGCGGCTCTGCTCTACCACGGGATAGACGGCCTCAACTGGGCGGGGTTTTACCTGTTGGAAAACGATACGCTGGTACTGGGTCCCTTCCAGGGCAAGCCCGCCTGCATTGAAATCCCGGTAGGTCGGGGCGTGTGCGGTGCCGCTGTGGCGGAAGGCAGGACTCAGCTGGTCCGGGATGTCCACCAGTTCCCCGGCCACATCGCCTGCGACAGCGCCTCTAACTCCGAAATCGTGGTGCCTATCCGCGCAGACGGGACAATCGTGGGTGTGCTGGATATTGACAGCCCCAATATCGGGCGTTTTACAGAGGAGGACCGTGCGGGGTTGGAGGCGTTTGTGAAGGTGTTGGAGGCAGAGCTGTGGGGCGGAAACAGAAGCTGATCTATGCTCTGAGCGGCTTTGCCCTGGGCGTCCTGCTGACCTGTGGGGTGTGGCTGTGCGTTGGCGGAGACCATTCGGGCATCGTTTCCACGCCCGAAGATGAGTCACCCAGTCCCTCCACCGTTCCTGGCGGGAAAACAGATGAAACCGCCGCTCCAGCGGAGAGCGCGGCCCAGGACAATGACAGTCCTTCCCCGTCAGACCCGCCATCCAGCGCCTGGGACCGTTCCCTTGTCTACACTGGAGGCGACACCGTCAGCTATGAGGGTCGACGTTACCGGGCCAAGTGGTGGACCCAGGGGGAAGCGCCCGGAAGCAGCGATGTGTGGGAGGACCTGGGCATCGTGGACGGCAAACCCACCCAGCCCCAGGAGGTGGACAACGTCCCCATTGATGCCTCCATGCCCCAAAATACAGAGCTGACAGACTTCAAGGTGGTGGGCTACTACCCCAGCTGGAAGCCGGACAGGCTCCAGTCCGTGGACTTCGGGGTGGTGACCCATGTCTGCTATGCCTTCGCCATCCCCACGGCGGAAGGCGGTCTGCTGGAGCTTGAAAACCCGGACACCGCCCGGACGCTGATCCACTCCGCCCACGAGAGCGGGGCCAAAGTTCTGCTGTCCGTGGGCGGCTGGAGCTACCACGATACGCCGCTGGAGGGCGTGTTTATGGAAGCCACCTCCACTGGCACAGGGGTGGAGCGGCTGGTGCAGAGCATCACGGCCATGTGCGAAAAATACGGTTTTGACGGCGTGGACATGGACTGGGAACACCCCCGGGTGGATGGTTCCAGCGCCAGCCAGTATGAGAAGCTGATGCTGGCTCTGGCGGAGCGGCTCCATGCGGAGGACAAGCTGCTGACTGCGGCGGTACTCAGCGGAGCCACCGCCGACGGGAATATATACTATGATGCCGCCGCTCACACCAACGCCGTGTTGAACGCTGTGGACTTCATCAATGTGATGGCCTATGATGGAGGCGACGGGGATCGCCATTCTCCGTACCAGTTTGCGGTGGACTGTGGGCGGTACTGGAAGGAAACCCGGGGTCTGCCCGCCCACAAGGTGGTGCTGGGCGTACCTTTCTATGCCCGGCCCAGCTGGGCGGATTACGGGGCTGTCCTGGCCAGCGCCCCCGACGCGGGAGGCGGTGACCACATCGTCTACAATGGCATGGAGGTCTACTATAACGGAGTGGACACCATTGAGAAAAAGACCCTGTATGCTAAGGAAAGCCTGGGCGGCGTCATGATCTGGGAGCTGACGCAGGATACCTCCGATCCGAGCAAAAGCCTGTTGCAGGCTATCGGCAGAGTGGTAAAATAACCCTGCTGAAATCCGCAAAACGACGGATGTAATGTGGCAATGAGTTGAAACCCATTGCGCCGCAACGCTTTCCGAAGATAGCGATTTTGCACACTTACCACATGATAAGTTGATAAACTCTGAAGCCTAAAAGTGACAGGATTCACGAGTTTTTCAACTTTTTTGACCTTTTAGTATAGTCAAAGATGTTGGAATAAATTTGGAGGGACTCGAACCTCTTACCACTTCTAATAATCTCAGAGATTTGGCACAGCCTTCAGGCTGTGCCTTTGTTATTTGGAATTGAAATTTGGAAAGGAATGTGCTACCATGGAAATGTCAAAAAGTGAGCAAATTCGGGCTGGACTCCAGAAGAGTTTTCAAAGTGGATCCTCTGCCAAGGCATCAACTATCTGCTACGGGTATAAAGTTACTCAGAGTGGCAAGCTCGTGATCGATTCCATTGAGGCCAACATTGTACTTTTTATCTTTCATAGCTTCATAAACGATGACAGCCTTGGGAGGATTTCTGACGCATTAGCCCGCATGGGTATCTCCTCTCCTACTGGCAGAGCAACATGGAGCCGTGAGACAATTTCAAAACTCCTATCAAACGAGAAATACGTGGGCGATGTCGTTCTAGGAAAGACTCAGGTAATCAATGGTGTCCAGGTAAAATCTGATGATCTCAGCACACAAATTTTTATGAGAGAACATCATCCCGCAATCGTCTCTCATGAACTCTTCTATATTGTTCAACAGGAAAAGCGCAAGAGAAGTAGACGCCGGACATCTATCAGATAGGCAATTGCCTTCTCTCCGGTAAAAATTTCCTCTAATTTATGGCTTTGATAGTCGCGCATAAAGATAAGTCGGAGCTAAAAATCAAAAACGAAGTATAGATGCAGCTAATATCCTATTACTTAAAAAATATATGGTCTTAACTGACAAACAAGATAAACTAAAAAGAGGGATAATGTGTTTAATTTATACTACATAAATTATGCAAAGGCTTTCGAAATTGCTATGCAAATAGATAATAAGCTATTGGATAAAATCGTTCGAGATCATGATATGTCGTTTTCAGGAAACGGAAACGCAGATATTGACACAAAAAACACGGACAGTATTCCCATTTTAGGGAAACTGCTGCCAAGGCTTAATGCGAATCTTGCATTAACTGCATCGAAAACGAGCAAAACAAGTGATACGATTAACGTAATTACTACCAAGTCAACAATCCTTAATTCTGTAATTCAAAAAGCCATTGAAGTCAAAAAAATAGATGATAATAGGATTGGCAATCTTATCAAAATAAAAAATGTATCATTGGCTGTGCAAAATGCTCAGGACATTATTGCGACTAAAGCTCTACTAAGTGGTTTGCTAAAGCAAGTAACCGTAGAAGGTATGGGAGCAATGGACCTAACTGGCCTTGCAGAAAGTTTCCTTAAAGGTGCAGCTTATATACTCTCTGGTCAAATGCCCGAGCGTGTAAAAACGGATCAATCCAGTTCCAAACTTTTAATAAAAATTCCCATGCAAATGGAAAGCGAAATGGAGAGTCAATATTCCATTTCAGATGTTGAAATCGGGCCTGTAACAGTCGTTGGAATCTATCGAGGGAAGTATAGAACGTCTGATATTCGCCGCAAAATAGATGCATTAACATATTTCTAATCAGAAGATGTGCCTCTATCGGAGTTAGAGACTGATATATCAAAAGATGATGACTCTAAGAGTGACGAAAACGCTCATTTTGTTGATGTGATTGCAATTATTCAAGAATTAAACATCTAGTCGGGTGATTCCATGAAAAGAATTAATCTATACCGATATAATTCTAAAAACCTTGAAGATATTTTAAAACGCTGTCCCAATCTTAGAGTCATTACTTCGAAAGAAATTTTCCAAGCAACAGAAAATGCAGACCAATGGGATGAATGGTTAAATAACTTGCTTAAAAATCATGATCTTATTGATATTTCTTTGTTAATGAATGGCGAAAGTGAGCGAATAGAGACTTGGATAACTCCACTTGTTTTGCTTGCGCAAAGTTGCATCCGCTTTGACCATTGTTCTGCTCTTTTCACCATCCAAAATAAATATGCACAAGATGTATGTGATGCATTACCTTATTTTATCACCGATGGCGGCTCCCTTGAGCGTTATTTAGAGATTGATTCCAACATTATTACAAACATTGTAGATATACAAAATTCTGAGTTTGACAATTTGCAAGAATATCTAAATACGAATTTATTTGGGAATCAACACTTTAAAAATAGATTGATTGATAGGTTGAAGGGTTTTCGGTACTTTAATAGAATGGGAGAACACAAAATCTTTTCAGCGTTTATCTGTGGCCCAACAGGAATCGGTAAGACAGAAACTGCCCGACTGCTACACACATTTCTTTCCCCCGGTGAAAATTTCATTAAAATAAATTTGGGCAATTATAGTGATCACAATGCTCTAAGCAGCTTAATCGGAAGTCCACGAGGTTATGTTGGCAGTAGCCAAGGCGAACTATCTAGAAAAATTGAAAGAAGCAAATCAAGTGTTATACTAATTGATGAATTCGAAAAGTCCAGTCGTGAGGTCCATAATTTCTTTCTAGAATTACTATCTGATGGCTGCTTTACCGACTCGCTTGGACATGAATTTGACTTAAATAAGTATATTATCATCTTTACTTCCAATATAAAGGAGCAAGAACTATCATCTAAAATTTCCCCTGAACTACGTTCAAGATTTGACCTTATGTATAAAATGGTCCTTTTGTCAGATGAGGACAAGACGCTCTATATCAAACATAAAGTAAACTACTATGTGAAGAGAATTCATGACTCTTTCGATGTCAAAATAACGAACGAAGAAATCGAGGGTTTACAAAGCATAGATGTTAGCAATTTTTCCAATCTACGAAATTTAAATAAATGCATTGAAAGTAAAATATCTAACCTCTTATCTGACAAAAACGTCGATTGAATATTTACGGCCTTAATCTATTCAAAAGGCAATTAATAATTAATTGAGAAGATATAGTTCTATAAATTGATGCGCACAATAAAAACTAATATGACTGCATCTTTTTTGTCAACACAAGACAAACCGGGAATTCTTTAAAATCATAGTATCGGGAAAACAGAACGCTGTTTGTTCGGATCTCACTGTGCCGCAACGCTTTCCGAAGATAGCGATTTTGCACACTTACCCCAAACCCATATAATCCGAACCTGTTTCCGATAGGAGATGGGTTTGGATTATTGGTTTTCTTTGAGAAATTCGAAAGTACCCATTTCCGAAACGGGGTGGAGCGGAAACCAACTTCCAAACCGAGAGGGCCGAGGGAAAAGAAGCAGCTCATATGAAAGAGGTCGGGCGCATCGTTTGAAAGCGATGTGCCCGACCTTTCATATTTTATTCTTTTTTGAGCTTCCGATGTTCTCTATCTCGTTGTGCTTTCCATTCGGAAAACTCTCGTTGGCCTTCCTCGCTCTCGTAGAACGCAAGGATGTCCGGCATGAGACAGCGGGCGATGGCCTCAATCTGGTGCTGTGGAATATCGGTATTGTTGATGAGCTTTTTTCTTCTACTCAAGTGTTGTCCTCCGTATAAAATTTACGAAGGCACATTTTCCCTTTTTCTTCTCGTACCTAAAATTATGGGGACTTGAATAGACAGACCTTCTTTCCTTGGTGGCGCTCACACAAAACAAGAAACACTGACCGCACAATAATACCTCATTTTGCACTCGCCTGTTGAATATATTGTACCTGATTTTGGCTGGACTGTCAAGGCTACGCTGGTAGAAAAAGTAAAGGGTTGAAAGGCAAGCACCGCAACGGATTTGAAGATGGGAAAATAAGAGAGCAATACAATATCATTTGGAGGATCAAAATCAGGGGTTACTTTTTCTACACCGTCATGTTGCCCTCAATTCTGGGTTCAGTGTAGACGTTTAGCGGCCTCAAGCCCGGCTCCATAGCGTCTCTTGTCAGGTGGTCGTATAATTACCATCGAAAGCCCAAAAACACCATGTAAGCGTCTACGCAGCTCTCACTCTGATACAATAATTTATTACACCTGAATCCGCAAATAGAGACTCTCAAAGTGCACTGTTCCAATGGGTTCATATTCCATATCTTGAGGAAATGATATCTCTACCCCTGAAGCGCAAAAATGGGCTTCTATTTGCGGAAACTGTAACGGTTTAGGCTGCGCTGAGGCCAGTCATGCCAACGGGTTTGAGATGTACATTTGACCTTGCTGCATGATTATACCAAAAACGTGAAAATCAGCCTTCTAAAGCGCTACAAATTTCTTTCGACCATCCCTGCCATTATTCAGCATCTAAAAAGATAGTCCTATCATAAATCATAAAGATCTTCGTACGAAGCGTCTTTATTTTTGGGATCGTTTGACAATATAAGTTCTTCACACTGCCCATATTTAAAATAAGCGTAATCAGTGGAACCATACCCAACATCCCAATCAAGCTGCAAATCATCGCTAATGGGTATCCCAAAAATTTTCAGTTTACCCGCTTGTTCTACTAATTCATCGTCATAGACCATGAGCATCAGCGGGCTGTCTGGTTCATTGAACAAAAACCAGTTCCCCTGCAATGCGCCGCAGTGATCGCAGTGGTTGGCAAAACATTTCCCTTGCAGCGTCTTTGAGTACCCGGTTTTAACGGAATACTTTTCCATCAGATATTTTCGCAGTTTGGGCGGGACGCATTCCTCACGGTCTACCCACGCAAGATGCAATTCCTTGTCAGGATCATCCTCAACACCTTCATATTGAGGTCCGTCGCCAGCATCAAAAATGTGTATATATTCGCTAACCCCCAAGCCGACAACTCTTGTTGATTGGTGGCATTTCCAACACGGCTGTTCCCCTTCAATAACGAAAATATGGTCTGTGGCAATGATTGCATCGTCTGTATCCCTCAAAATCCATTTTGCAAATTTTATGTATTGTTCCCGGGATGTGTCCACATACCATTTCTTAATTCTGGGATTCCATCTGGCTCCCAGGGCTTTTGCTTCGTCCTTTTCTGCGTAGGGTACGTTTAAATATAAGCGCATTGTTACACCTCCTGCAATTTTACCAGCTTCTGATTGTCAAGACTCCGAAAGGTTTGTAAAACTAATTGCTTCGTCTATTTTATCCATAAGAAGGCTTGCAAGAACAAGGCGCTTTACGGCATCCTCACGAGATATACTCAGATTTTCATGTGCCTTAGGATTGCGTATCCCCTGCATTGCACCGGCAAAAATCTGCATATACCCTTCTTGAACATTTTTTCCACTCTCCGTGTCTATTCCTTCGAATATAAGTAATGGATTTGATGATGTGAACGCTTTGCGCATCAAATCTTGTCCATCCTTTTCTTCTCCACGATATTTCTTATAGATGTTTTTTACTCGAGTATTTATTTCTTTCAATGCGGCTTCTACCGCGTCAGCATAAAACCCGCCGTGGAATCTTTCTTCGGAAACTTGATAAATCAAAGGGTGAACATATGACCAGAATCCTTCATTCTCTTTTCTCAGTACACGCCGTTTCAGCAAATCAAGCTGTATCAGAATTATATCGGCTTCTGATCTGACCATATATTGTGTGGACTTATATACCAAGTTCTGGGAGATAGTTTCCCACTCGGGGGTATTCTCAAAATGATTTTCATAGATAAAGGCCATCATATTTTCATGGAATTTTTCATATACTGGAAGATCAAAGCGAATGGTATGGACTCCCTCTACTTTGTAAAGAGATTTCATTTCAGAAATAAGATCATCAATACTTACCATCTTTTGCAACCTCTTTCACAAGATATGCCACTCCGTTTCATCCCCACAAATATTCCGAACCTTCAACCGCAAGGGCCGCTTATCACTCCTGACAGTGCCATCCCAGAAATCCTTTGACTTTACTCCATTGCGAATCGCGTACCCCAACTTGTCGATCTTGACCTCACTGTCCGAGTGCCACTCGCCTTCTGTGGCAGTACAGTCTACACTCAGGTATTCAATCAACTCCAGCCCGTCCTCGCTGATCTCAATGGGCTTGAAGGGTTTCTTTGCGGTGGCGCTCATCCGTGCTTTTTCGTTGAACTCGAAAATCTTCTGCATCACCCGGTCACTGAGGAACTTGTCCACAAAAACGCTGTAACCGCCGTACAGGTCATCATCCGTTTCCGCCACATGAAACTCCGCGTGATCGCCGATGACCACATCGTCCAGAACGGTTTTCAAATCTCGAAGTTCAATTTCGACAGTCGTGCTGTCGTCCTCTGCGATAAACTTTCGTATTTCCTCCTCGCTGGTAATGTCGATATAGTAGATGATGACCTTTTTCACCGATGGATCCAGGTCAGGGATGGCTTGGTGGATGATGCGGTTCATCGTTACCTTGTCCAGCAGCTTAGATGAACTGTCCATCAGGTTGGGAACGTAGACTGGCACCGTACCCAGTTTGCTGTCGGAGATAGCACCCTCCCAGAAAGAATCCAGGGAGTCCTCGTTTTTCAAACCGAGGATCAGGGACTTGATCTTTTCCATGGTCTGGATCGGGTTCCGGTAGAGCTGTACACCGTCTTTGATCTCCAACGCATCAAATTCCGCTCCGTCAGCTTTCAGCCGGTCGCGGGCGGTCTGGATGGAGTTGAGGCCAATATCGCAGTGGATGAAGCGGCGGCCCAGCTTGTGGGCCACAGCGGCGGTGACACCGCTGCCACCGAAGAAGTCGGCGACGAGCATTCCCTCGTTGGAGGAGGCTTTTATGATACGTTCCAAAAGGGCAGTAGGCTTTTGAGTTGCATATTCAACACGTTCAATGGCTTGAGAATTGACTGGATTTATATCCACCCACATAGATTGGGCTGGCATACCAGGGAGTTCATCTAAATATAACTTACGACGAATACCGCCATTCTTTGTAAAATAAAGGCGTCCTTCTTCATCAAGTTTTTGCATTGTTTCAATCGGGCATCTCCAAAGGGAGGTATATCCTTTATATTCATATGTATATCCTCCACCCTGCAAGCCCTTTGCTGTAAGGTCGCGGTCATCCCAGTGGCGACCATTCGGATCCGTTCGCTTAAATCGTACGGCGTATTCTTCATCGTAAGCGGTAAAAACTTGATTGAAAATATAGTCCATCTGCGATTTTGTGTAAAAATATATACAGTCAAAGTTGTTCCCGTAAAATTCTGCATCACTGTGCGCTGTCGCACGTTTCCAAATAATCTCGTTTCTAAAGTTGTCCTCACCGAAAATTTCGTCCAACAGTATTTTCACATAGTGACCGATGTGGTAATCCAGATGGACATAAATAGACGCCGTCTCACTCATGACAGATTTGATTGCCACAAGGTTTTCATACATCCAGCTAAGGTACTTTTCCTTGTCCCAAACATCGCCGTACATCTTTTCCTCAAAGGCCCTCAGTTCGTCAATATCCAACTCCTGCTCCGCCTGGGCGATGGCCTCCGCAACCTTCGGATTTCGCCGGATGTAGACCTTTTTCGCGTAGTCCGCCCCACTTGCAAAAGGTGGGTCTATGTAAACCAGATCAACCTGAGTACCCTGTTCTTTCAAGTAGGCACAGGCGGAGACGCACTCTCCACGGATAACAATGTTGCCGTCGGCGTTCTCACCGACGGCTTCCCGCTTCTCCATCTCATACAGGGGCATTCCACGCTGGAGGATCATGGAAGTGTCGTCCGCGCCCTTGTATTTGAGAATGCGGTTGAAGTTGCTAAGGACGGCTTGGCCCTCAATGGGTTCGGGAATGAAGGGGATGTATTTAATCGGCATCTGTCTGCGCCTCCTGCTTCAAAATTCTTTCTTTCACTAATCCTATAATTGTTGCAGGAAAATCCTTGCTTTGGAGTAGATAACAACCCAATTGTTCTTTATTCGCTGAAGGAAGTTGAGCATATCCCGCAATAACTGCACAATTGATTGTTTGCAGACTGATAGCAGTTAATTGAACTGGCAGTTCAATACCAAATGGAGAAAATAGATAGCTCTGCAAATCATCCTCTGTTGATTTGCTGCCCCTATCATTCAATAAGTATCGCATACAAGGGTGATTATATTTATGAGCTTCATCCACATAGGCATAAAGGTGTTCAAGGCCAACTGACTTAGCAAGGTTAAATAAATTAGGTGCTTTTATTTCATTGTTCTTAGCCCATTCATAGTCTTGTTTTCCTGTCCAACTATATTTTGCTTTTATATTTCTATATGTCATTTCTATTTCATGGAAAGCACTTAAATCATAATGAAATAAATTCAATCGGTCTTGATATTCCACCAATCTTCTTGCAAATTTATAGTCATCAACTGCCGCATAATCAATATATTTTTGAGCCAAATCTGGATACTTAATGAGAATATTGGCAACAACTGAAAACTCAAATAGAGTTCTCCATCTTGCGATAGCACCAGATGCAGATCCATTTTCCATCATGATTTTTGTTTCGCGGGAAATCTTCAAGGCTCTTTCATGTATACGCAAAAGCGCAAATTGCAAAAATGGCTTCTTAGGTTCAGGTATATAGCCGTCCAGGACTTCACCGAGTTCAATGCAAAAGTCGAAAAAACCTTCTAAAACTGCAAACTCTTGATTATATTCAGTATAAATGCATTTCCGCTCAATTTCATATTGTTTTTGCAAACAATCGTTTTTCTGTTGACACAGCTTATAAAAATCTTTATCCATTTTACTCTCCAAAAAACTCACAAATTTTCTCATGTGTCCTTACAATCCGTTCCTTGTCTGGCATGGCATCCTCCAAATACAGATACTCAAACCGCTCATAGCCGAAGGCGGCATTGTTCTGCCGCAAAAACTCGGATTCCACAAAGGCTCGCTTGTCCTTGAAGATTGGGTCGTTAGCATAAATTTTGCCTTTCGTCTCCACGATCAGTGCCTTATGAATTTTCCTATCCCTGCGCTGGATGATGAGAAAATCCGGGGTATACATTCCAATGTAAGACCAGCCGTGCCCGGTGGATTTGAAGCACTTTATTTTGAACTCCGTCATGGCCCGGTCGCCGTTATAGTAAACCTCCAGCCCGAGTTGCTCCACCTCCCGGAAGGGCAGAACATCCCGCAGGAACAGCCGCTCAAAGCTGCTGTCTGTACGGTAGGGCAGATAGTGGAAGGAGCGGTCTTTCTGGGGGTGGGAAATGATTTTCCCGCGGAGTATCTCCAGTACCTGCGTTTGACCGGTCTGCTCCGCCAGCTTCATCATTTGCAGCGTATTCTTGTCCGGCTTCAGCTTTCCCTTATCATCCTGAACGATTTTCTCCACCACATCCTGGGCCGGGAAATAGTCCTCTATATTCTGCGCATGGATGATCGGCGAAAAATTGGCGATGTTCAGCAGGGAGGCTTTTTCTGGGATGCATTCGGTTTGGGTTTTGTAGGCTCGCCGCTCGCAAAACGCTTTTCGGATATTGGCCTCCGTTGCCGGGCGGTCATATTTGGAACTGAAATACCTGGCTCCGTCCCGCTCATAGGTGATGATTTCAAAGACGGATCGCAGCGCATCATGATAGTGGTTAAGCTGCTCCATAGGAAGAAACCCGATGCTGCTTCGGCCTAAGCTGTACAGCCATTGAGAAAATACCGCAGGCTCTGTTCCCCATTCTGTGTCGTCCACTTCGTGGATGATATTCTCCAACGTAAAATCAGTCTGTTTGATGATGCCCTTTGCCGCCGTGGCAACTGCGTTGGCAATATCCCGTTCCGGCTCCGCCACTTCTACTGTGACAGTTTCATAATGAACCTTTAACTGGTAGAATTCCACCTTGGGCAGCTTCAAATAACCCGTCCGATCATAGCGGTTCAACTCAACCGTTCCATGATTTCCCGCCGTAAACTCAGCAAGCGAAATGTGGTGGCGCTGCTGAAGCTGGGAAATCAGTTTATCGCCGTTTGCGCTGTTCAGATAGATCAGCGCCGTTTCCGGCTGGCCCCGGTCCACCTGGCGCAGACACCGGCAGGAGGTTTGCAGCACCATGTTCTTGGGGCAATCGCCTTCCTGAGAGAGAATGATGCCGGTTAAGCTGCGGCAGTCCCAACCCTCCTTGCCGATTTGTACCAGCAGGACGATGCGGATCTTTGAAATAGGACTGTCCAAGGTGTCGAACTGCATCTGGCTGTCGGCGGGCTGGGGATACTGCTTGTTACCCTTATGAAATTTCAAAATACAGTCGGCCGAAAGCCCATATTCCCCGGCGCTCTGGTATACAAGGGGATAGACCAATTCTTCCAGCTTTTCAATCGTGCCGCAATAGATACCCAGTTTAGCGGTGGTTCCATCTTGATATACAGTATCCTTATAGGTGTCCAAAAACTCTCGCACACCGTTTTCGATAATTCGACTGCTGTTGGCAATATCCGCAATTTTTACCATAGGACGTTTGAGAAAATTCCCCACGCCGTCCACCAGGGGATAGTAATAAACGGTGTTGGTGATTTCGGCGGTGGCAACTGATAGCTTGTCCGTTACCGTGATTTTCTCCGCCTTTTCCAGATAGGGCGTACCAGAAAAGCCGATGACCGAGTTGACTGTGCCCTCCTCAGTCCAGCGGTTGACTACGGCCCGCAGTTTGATTTCATCGCTAACCGCATGATGCACCTCGTCTATGAAAATGGAGAGGGCGGACAGTTTACCGATCAGGTTGCGCAGTTCGTTGGCCTGCCGGTCCTTTTCATCGTCGCTTTCCTCAAACCAGCTGACTTGTCCACCTTTTTCCTGTACGCGGTCCAGGATCACTTTTTCCGCATTGGTCACGGCTACCAGCCCGAACAGCTCGGAAAGAGGCTGATGGTTTGCGATTTTCTGAACATTTGGATTTTTGGTCTTATTAGATTTGCTGGCTGTTTTACCCTGATCCAAAACCTCAAAAGAAAGCATTTTCTTGATCATGGAAGCAGACGGTTCTGGAATCAGCCAGGCTGGATCAAACTTTTGTATCGTCTTTAGAGCCTATCCCGGAATTAAGGGTGGAGGTGTAAAATTTTACGCCAGACAATAACAGCGCAGGCAAATTGAATGAGGGCCAGATAATTGGCGGACTTCTTTTCAAAACGAACCAGAAGTTTTCGAAAGCGATTCAGAAAAGAGTGTGTAACTTTAACGACCCAACGGCGGGCATGAAATTCTGGATTGTGCTCCAGTTCCTTCTTTTCCTCGCCACGGGGTCGGATATGGGGCGTATAACCACGCTCCTGTACTTTTTCACCACTACCAGTATAGCCGGCATCCAAACACAGATTTTGCGGGTGTTCTTCATCTGGTTCCGGGCGCAGCACTACAATATGCTCCAGAGTCTCCTCCAGCAGCTTGACGTCATGTGTGTTGGCGCCGGAAAGAACTACCGCCAGCGGAAGCCCCCTCTCATCTGTCAGGACACTGCGTTTTGTCCCCATTTTTTCCTCGGTCTGTTGGATTCTTTCCAACAGACTCCAGGGCCAGAGGCGCTTTTATCATACAACCGTCCAGGCTTTGCCACTCCCAGCCGATTCCTTCCAGTTCATCATATTGTTC
>ERZ808041.911-NODE-911-length-15182-cov-4.944588_pt1 | contig 15182 bp, 10 predicted proteins | sample MGYA00380192_ERZ808041 | MGnify/ENA primary metagenome ERZ808041 (study PRJEB31490, sample SAMN06133412) | mouse gut metagenome | isolation source: Z1_1 | host: mice | place: China: Chengdu | collected 2015-05 ... | reverse complement strand
GTCAAGCGCATCCTCACGTGCAGCCGCACATGAGATCAAAAGCGTGATGCGCTGTTCGCCATGTGCCGGAACCGTCATCGTTGCGCGCAGCGCGCAGCAGCCATCGGGCGTCGCGCCGCCGCCGTTAAAAGGCAGTGCGTCGAATTGCAGCAGGTTTTCAAGCCCGTCCGGATACGGCGTCATATCCTCGCGCCGCAGCCCGCATTCAAAGGCTTCCCGCCCGGCAAATCCCGCGCAGAGGCACGGACCCTCGCCGCCTTCCCTGTGCCGCCGCACAAACACAACCGCGTCTGCGGCCGGATCGCGTTCCCCTGTTACAAACAGCTTGGAAAAAGCCGGGTGCGCCGCATAATCGCTGTCACGTGCGAGCACCGGCTCAAAATAGATCAACACCTGCGCGACGGCCTTGAGCGCGGTGCGGTTTCGTACAATCAGTTCGCAGCGTTCAACAGGCGCCGTCCGATCAATTGAAAACCGCTGCGTCAGCCCAATATCACCCTGATCGGCGTGATAGGCCACAAAATCGGGGCCAAATTCGCTGCGCCGTTCAACCCCGTTTTGATAAAACGGCGCGGCTGCGGCTGTGAGCGTCTGTCCACAGAGCTTTACCGCTGCAAGCACCCCCTGCCCGTTCAGCAGCGGGTCGGGCGGACGCCGCGTTGCGTCGCAATCGCCAAAGCGCAGCCAGCTTGTGCCTGTATCCGAAAAGATATGCGTCAGTTCCCCAGAAGCCAAAAGCGCGCAGCGCGGCGCAAGCGGCGAAACGCCGTCGCGCGCCGAAACAGCGCGGACAGGCGTTTCGGCCCTGCAAAGCTCTGTCTCATCCTTCATACGATCATACACCACCGTATCCTTAGAAATTTGTTCCTGCAGAAATTCGCGTGCCGCGCGCATAGCGTGGTCACGCATAAACCGTTTTTGCATAATCCCGCCAAGCAGCGCGTTTGCGCAGGCGACCATACTCATACCGACATGATGCGCCATATAGGAACGCACCACCGCATAACCGCCGTCGGACGGCGCGGCGCGCCCAGGTGTGAAATCCACGGCCTCGTAAAAGCCATAGCGTCCCGTCAGTCCAAGCGACTCGAGAGCCTCAAGATTTTTCATAGCGCCATCAAAATCAAACGGGAGCGTTAAAAAGGTCGCGTATGGCGCCACGACGCATTCGCGGTCCAGTCCCTGCTTGACGCCGAGCGTCTGGACGCCATGGGCCTTGTACTGATAATTGAGCTGTTCGTCGAATGCAAAATAACCGCTTTCACTGATCCCCCAGGGGACGCCTGCGCGACGCGCGCGGCGTTTCTGGCAGTAAAGCGCGTAATGAAGCGATTCATCAAGCAGAGAATCCTCATATATGGGTAAAAGCAGATGCGGCATAAAATATTCAAACATGGTCCCTGTCCAGGAAACGGGACCCGCATAGGACCCGCAGCGCGACATGGTGCGGTTGAGCGCGCGCCAGTGCCGGTACTGCGCCTGACGGGTCGCCACGGCAAAATAGCTTGCCGTGCGCGCCTCGCTCATCAGGAAATCATAATGGGACGAAACCAGCCTGCCGTCGGCTCCCGCGCCGATGGACAGAAGGCGGCGCTTCGGGTTATAAAAAACAGAAAAGTCGGTGTTTTTCAAAATGGCTTCAATACGCCCTGCGATGGTTTCCAGGCCCGGCTCCTGGGCCGCATACTCACGCACGCCTTCTTTAAGCGCGACGAGCGCGCACAGGTAATTGCCGCTGTCAACCGCCGAGACAAACGGCTCCGGCAGCACATGCAGATCCTCGGTGGAATACCAGTTATACAGGTTTCCGTGCCAGGTCTGAAGCGTCTCAATTGTGTCAAATACATGATTTAAGCGTACATACAGGCCGCGGCTGTCAATAAAGTGAAAGTCGCGCGCTGCCAGATAGGAGAGCAGCATCATGCCGATGTTTGTCGGCGAGGTCCGCCGCGCCACCGCTTCCACCGGTGAAAACTGCACGTTATCCGGCGGCAGCCAACGATTGTGTTTGTCCGCATAATCCTCGTAATAACGGAACATCTGCGCACACAGCGACAAAAGGCGTTCCCGGCCTGACTGATCGGGCGCTTGCAGCCTCTGGACAGCCGGCCGTGCAGTCGCAGCGGCCGCCGGCGTGTAAAGCAGAAACAGAAGCCCATAAAGTTTTACCAGACCGTGGCTTGTCGGCGCAAAAATCAACAGGCAAAGCCCGACCAGCTCTGAAAGCCAGCTTTTTTTCAGCACTGCAAAAAAGCCGGTATCGCGCGTCTCCGACTGTGCCGCGGTCGTCCACTGCAGCAATCTTTTGTGGGATACAAATATTCTCCAAAGCGTCCGTACAATCGCATCAAACGCAACAACAGCCTGCTGTGCCGTCATGACAACCGACAGGAGCGCCTGGCCGCAAAGCTCAAATACACGCGGCAACGTGCGTGCAAAAAAACGGCGCGACAATGCGAATCGCCCACCGTAAAGCAGCGCGCGAAAAGCGGCGAGCAGAGGCGCCAATGCCGTCGAAAGGAAAGCAAGCAGACAGAGCAAAATTGCCGCCCTCCATCCTGTAAAGGCAGAAACCAGCACGCAAATAAGCGCCGCCACGGGTACAAAGGAGCGACGTAAATTATCGAAAAGCTGATAACGTGACAGCGCGCTGATGGGATTTGGCCGGGACGATCCATTGAGCTGAAGTGTTCTGCCAAAAAAGCATAGGTTTTGCCAGTCGCCGCGAATCCATCGATGCAGGCGCGCAAGCCATGAAAGCGCGTTTGCGGGCATTCCATCGGTCATTTCCACATCAGAGAGCAGCCCGGCGCGCAGGTATGCGCCCTCCAGTATATCGTGGCTGAGAACCCGGTTTTCCGGAAAACGCCGGCCGACGACTGTATGAAACGTTTCAATATCGATTAGGCCCTTTCCTGTAAAAATCGACTCTCCAAAATGGTCCTGATAAAAATCGCTGCATTCCTGCTCATATGTGGAAACGCCGCCTGCCCCGGCCATAATTCGTGTAAAGTCAGTTGCCTTTGCAGAATTCAAATCCGTGCCAATCCGCGGGACCAATATTCCGTAACCGGCTGTTACAATATTGTGCTTTCCAATAACCGGACGGTTTAAGGGATGGACCGCGGCAGACAGCAAGCGGTCGGCTGAATCAAACGCCAGAAGCGTATCGGCGTCAAGCGCAAGCAAATACCGCGCCCGTGATAATTGCTCCCGATCGCCGGCAAAGCATGCGATCGCGGGATCGCCGCCGCGCAGGAAGCGGATCAGCTCTATGATTGCACCGCGCTTGCGTTCCCATCCGATATACGCGTTCTGCGTACTGCTGAAAACGCGGCGGCGTACCAGCAGCGCAAATCGCGAACCATACTTTTCATTGAGCTGCTCCACCACACGCTTGGCAGCCGCCATATTCAGTTCGTCCTGCGGGTTATAAGGCCGGCGGTCCTCCTTAAAATCTGCAAGCACACAAAATTTTAAATGATCTCCTCTGTTTGAAAAATATAACTGTTCCAGCCGTTCCCGCAGCTCGTCCGCCTTTGCCGCAGCTGGCAAAAGTGTGGAGACAGCTACGATTGTCTCCGGCGCATCGCCGCGAAGCTCCATCCGCGGGATATGTGCCGGAGACGCGTGCCGCGCCGCCAGCCCACACGTGATAACGCGTACAATTTCCACCAGAGGCAGATAGGATACAAGCGCCGCTGTCAGGCTGTGAAAGACGCCCCAGATCAACACGCACAGCAGCACCGGCACCAACCAGGTCAGCGTCAGCGCCGCGATTGCACGGCGGCGCGCGTGGATCGAACGCGGATCGTGGTTTAAAAGATAGAACCCAACATGGCGTTCACGTTCGCCTTTTGCAATCTCGGCGCAGTTGAGCACATCCTGAGCGACCGCGCTCTCCGCCATGCCGCACCGTTTGGCAATGCTTGCGGCAACATGGCGGTAATGGCTGCGCGACTGCTCCGCCATGCGCGGATAGACGCCGGACGGGTCCTTTGCCAGAATTGCTTCGACCGCGCTGCATTCGCTGACCAGCGCGTCGAAATCAAGTTCACAAATGCGGTTCAGTTCCACAACCGCATAGGAGATCAACCGTTCCCGTTCCTGCTTCGCTGTCTGCTCTGCGCATGCGTCTGCCGCCGCACGTAGAAGCGCGCAGCGCAGCGCCGTGTATAAAAAATCGAATTGACGTTCTCCCAGCTCACCCAACAAGCCGGCAAAGAGAAGCGTCTGCCCCACATGCGCCTGATCGGGCACCACGCGCCCATCCATAAACACGCGCTCAACTGCTGCATACAGCCGCATACATGCTGTTCCACAGCCTTTAAAACCGGGCAGATCGCGCAGAATCTGTTTGGCATGTCCCTCTAATGTATAGAAGTTATCGGACAGCCATCGCGCCCAGGCTTCTTCCGGCGCAGCGGGCAGGCTGTCATATGCTGTGCGCAGATCACGCAGCCATCTGCGCACGGCTTTTTTCAGTCTCCGGATACCCGATGGTTTTGTCTGTGCCGCTGCACGCACACGTTCTTCTATGATCGGAAATAACTCGCTGTTCATCTGTCAACCGCCAATCGTATATTTGCAGATATTTTTGACAGCCAATTGCAAAAACATACAAACGCACAAAACTCCATCGATCCTTCCCATAAACGTTTAATGGAGATCGTTCTGCTGTTTTATAAGAAAAAAGCCTCAGAATATTGACAAACTATGAATAAACAGTATATAATATTTATACAGAAAGTTTCCCAGACCAACAATCTGGAGGCGAATGTGTGGATCCGTTTATTAAGGAACTTGACGAAGCAATCGGGAAATTATGCGAATGTGAGCACAAGATCAACCAGAAGGCGCACGATTATGGCTGCGGCGTCCTTTTACATATGAGTGATATCCACATGATTGAAGCAATCGGCAATTACCCAGACAGCAATATCACTGAGATAGCCGGCCATCTGGGATTTTCCAAGGGGACCGTCTCAAAATTAACAAAAAAGCTTGAAAAAGGCGGATTTATCCGGCGCTATCAGTACAAGGACAATCGGAAGGAAACCTTTTTTTCGCTGACGGAACTCGGCAGAAAAGCGTACGAAGGGCATTACGCCTTTCACGAAACCAAAAGCGCCCATACACACCGCGAATATCGCAAATACTCGCCTGAGCAGCGGGCGCTGATTCTGGATTTTATACGTATGTATACCGATTATTTAAAGGATTACATTTGATCGGCTTTCCCGCTGGACCTTGCTTATCCGGCGGCTTCATTTTATGAAATTGTTTCCATTGGAAACTTTATTTTATGCAAAATCGTTTCCTATACCAACAATTTTACCATACTTAGGAAATCCACGAAAATGATCCGATGAGCCTTTAACTTCCATCGAACCGTTCACAAAAATGCATCCACATTTTTTGTGAACTTCATTTTATTTCAATCGATTTATCATTTTAAAACGATAAATTAAAAGGGAGGAAGCTGCTTGACCTATATCCTGAAAAACGCGACCGTTATCACGATGGACGATCAAAGGGTCTTTTATAACACGGACCTGTTCGTTGCAAATGGGCGTATCCTCAAAATTGCCCCGCACATCGAGCCGCTTGGAGTCAATACTGTCGACTGCACTGGAAAGTTTCTGCTTCCAGGGCTGATCGACTGCCATGTCCATATGGACAGCAACGAAATCACGGAAATGCTGCTGGCAAACGGCGTTACCGCCTGCCGCAACATGTGGGGCTTTCCTGAAACGCAGCAGTGGTGCCGGGAAATTGAACAGGGCAAACGATTCGGTCCAAAGGTCTATTCCACCGGTCCGCTTACGGATGGACAAACCTATTGGGAGCATTCATTGATTGTAACAACGCCTGAACAGGCCGAGCAAGCGGTCGTAGATTGCCTCAATGGCGGTTACCAGTATGTCAAAACTTATCCCAGTATTCCGCGAGACGCATTCAAGCGAATTATGGAGGCGGCAAACAATTTTGGTATCAAGGTCATGGGGCATGGTAATTATAACGTCTCCTTCCGGGAGCTGCGCGATTGGGGCTATTACTCGCTTGAGCATACAAGCTGCCTGCCGAAAACGGACGACGAAGTGCTCATGCTTGCTGAGTCCGATATGTGGTTCTGCCCTACCCTGACTGTCGGACGTACCATTTACAATTATGTCCATCTTGACCACAATGTACGCGAGACAAAGCACTACGATTCCATGTGCGGCTATTGGCACCGTGATTGGGACAAAATCACTGCTTGGCGCAAGTCGCTTCACCGCTATGACAATATGGACTTTGAAGGTGAACTCGAACGGGCCAGACTGTTCGTTCGTCATTCCGACAATATTCTGATGGGTACAGATGTCCCGAATCCAGGCGTGATTGGAGGCTTTTCCGCTCACGAGGAGCTGGCGGACATGGCCCGGACCTTTGGAATGAGTCCATATCAGGCTTTGCGTACCGCCACGGTCAACGCCGCGCGCAGCCTTGGTATCTCCGGCAGCAAGGGGATGTTAAAGCCGGGAATGGACGCCGATATCCTGATACTTGAGAAAAACCCTTTGGAGGACATCGCCAATACGGAAACCTTCTGCGCGGTCATACGTGAGGGAACATATCACGACAAAGCCGAATGCGAAGCTGTATTGGCACGCGTCCGGCAGTATCGTGACGATGAAATTGAAGCCCTGATGTAAAAATCGGATTAAAGGCCGGCCGTTTTGCGGTCGCCACAGCCTTTAATATAAACAATCCAATGAGGAGGACCATTATGTTCAAAAAGACACTTGCGCTGGCGCTGAGTTTGGTGTTAAGCGCCTCGCTGTTCACGGGATGCGGCGGCTCCGCCAGTTCTGCCCCCGGCGCACAGGGCGGAAATCCTGCGGCCGGCGGCGCCGCGCGCGACGACCTCGTTGTCATCCTTCCGGACGATTTCACAACACTCGATCCCTTTAAGCTTCCCTCCAGCGCGGAGATCAGCTTCTGCGCCAACATCTTTGACGGGCTTGTGGAATACGGGCCAGATCATCAGGTCGTTGCCGCGCTCGCCGATTCGTGGGAAATGAATGAAGCCGGCGATTCTTACACTTTTCATCTTAAGAAGGGAGTCAAGTTCCACAACGGAGAGGAGATGAAAGCCAACGATGTCGTTTACAGCGTTAACCGCTTTATCAGCGAGGAGTGGATGCTGTTTGGCTCTTTCATGATTAAGGACGCCGAAGCAATTGACGACTACACGGTCAAGATCAACCTCAAATATCCATACGGTCCGTTTTTGAGCATGCTTACATACATGTATATCGCCAACGAAAAGGCGATGACCGAAATGGGAGACGACGCGGCGAAACATCCGATTGGCACTGGCGCCTACAAATTTAAGCAGTGGGATGTTGCACAACAAATTGTCCTTGAGGCCAATCCGGACTATTACAAGGGCGCCCCGTCCATTAATACTCTGACCTTTAAGATTATCCCCGACTCCAACACAGCGTTTGTCGCGCTTGAAACCGGCGAAGCGGACCTTTCCTTCAATTGCAGCGCAATGGATTTTGAGCAGGCGAAGAACAACCCGAACCTCGCCACTGACAGCACCACCAGCAACTATTTCTATACTGTAAACTTCAACAGTGAAAAGGTTGACAAGCAGGTCCGTAAGGCGCTCAGCCACGCTGTTGACCGCGACGCCTTAAATGTGCTTGTCAATGAGGGCACCGGCATTGTCGCCGATCTGCCTCTCGTCGAAGGGCAGGAGGGCTACACCACCGATATCACCACCTATCCGTATGATGTGGAGCTTTCCAAATCCATGCTCAAGGAAGCGGGATATGATGAAAGCAATCCTCTGACGCTCGACTTCTTCTATGGTGAGGGCACCGAGAACAACAAGCTCGGACAGGCGCTTCAGTCCATGTTTGCCGAGGTCGGCGTTAATCTGGAGCTGAACCCGGTTGAAACGGGAGCTTGGTGGCAGTTATTCGGTGACGGCGATTATACCGTCAGCCGCGGCGGTTATCCGATGGAGGATCAGAACACAGATTCCCCGTACTTTGATATGTATCATAAGGACGGTACCTTCAATGTCAGCCGTGTGAATAATCCGGAGGTCAACAGTCTTTTGGAGCAGGCCCGCCAGGAGCTTGACGCTGACAAGCGCAGCGAGCTTTATGTCCAGGTCAATCAGATTCTGACCGATGAAGCATATTTTATCCCCTGCTATTTCCGTGCTTCCACAATCGTTTACAATGCGAATCTGAAGAATGTCAAAGCGGTCAACAATCAGCGGTACCTTTACAGGGAATTTTCCTGGTAACGAATATGCAATGCCGGAAGGAGGGCATGATCCTTCCTTCCGGCGATCTGTTTTGTAAATGATAGATTCTTACAAGGAAGTGGCATTATGGGCAGATTCATACTCAAGCGCGTGCTGCTGATGATCCCCATTCTGTTCGGCGTCACCATCATCGTTTTTACGGTGATGTCCTTTACGCCGGGCGATCCCGCGCGCCTGATGCTCGGACAGGCTGCGCCAAAGGAAGCTGTGGAACAGCTTCGCGAGGAAATGGGGCTTAACGACCCATTCGTTGTGCGCTATGTCCGCTATATGGGCGATGCGCTTCATGGTGATTTTGGTACCTCATACCGCACCGGGCGCCCTGTTTTTGAGGAGATTTTCGTCAGATTTCCCGTAACTCTCAAGCTTGCGTTAACGAGCATCGCACTTGTCATCCTGATCGGTATCCCAATCGGAATTTTGTCGGCTGTCAAGCAATACTCCTTCCTGGATGTGATCAGTACGGTGTCGGCCATGCTGATGGCTTCCATCCCGGGTTTCTGGCTGGGATTGATGATGATCCTGCTCTTTTCTCTGCATCTGGGATGGCTGCCGTCAAATGGAATCGGGTCGTTTTCGCATTATATCATGCCGACCATCGCCCTTGCTCTGCCGATCGCGGCGGAAGTGCTCCGTATGACGCGTTCCACAATGCTTGAAACGATCCGGCAGGACTACATTCGTACAGCGCGTTCCAAGGGGGCGACGGAAAAAATCGTCATCTGGCGGCATGCGCTTAAAAATGCGCTGCTGCCCGTTATTACGGTCATCGGTTCGGAATTCGGCGGCTTGCTCGGCGGTACAATTCTGATTGAATCCGTTTTTGCAATCCCCGGTCTTGGCAGCCTTGTGGTCAACTCCATCCGAACCAAGGATGTGCCGCAGGTGATGGCGGCAACGTTGTTCATTGCGCTGATCTTCTGCGTCGTCCTGCTTCTGGTGGACATCGCGTATGCATACATCGATCCGCGCGTCAAGGCACGCTACGAGCAAAAACGATAGGAGGCGCGATCTGATGAGTCATTCTAACAAACGCAAAATCGCGCAGTTGGAGCGCATGGCGTCCGGCCGGCGCGCCGGAGGTCTGTCGGACGTTTGGCATCGGATGAAGAAAAATAAACCTGCGATGGCGGGGCTGGTTATTATCACCATCTTTATCCTCGCGGCCATTTTTGCCGATCTGATCGCCGATTTTGATACGCTGGTCGTGGCGCAGAACACTGCAATTCGCCTTCAGCCGCCCAATGCGCAGCATTGGTTCGGGACGGACGGCTATGGACGCGATATCTTTGCCCGCGTTGTACACGGCGCGCGTGTTTCGCTCTCCATTGCCTTTCTGACAACAGCCGTTTCCTCTCTGGCCGGCGGCCTGCTTGGCTCTGCCGCGGGCTATTACGGCGGAAAAGTCGACAATATCATCATGCGTGTCATCGATACGATTATGTGCCTGCCGCCAATGCTCTTTTCCCTTTCCATCGTGGCGGCGCTCGGCGCAGGTATGCGCAACCTGATCATCGCGGTCAGCGTTACGATGACGCCGTACTTCACACGTGTGGTTCGCGCATCCATCCTGACAGTCGTCGGTTCCGACTACGTTGAAGCGGCGCGTTCCTGTGGCGCCGGCGACGCGCGCATCATTCTGCGCCACATCATTCCAAATGCAATCGGCCCGGTTATTGTCCAGGCCACTATGAGCGTTTCGTTCATGATCATGCTGGCGGCGGGACTGAGCTTCATCGGTCTGGGCGTCCAGCCTCCAATGCCGGAATGGGGCGCGATGCTCTCCGAAGGGCGCGAATATATGCGTTATTCTGCGTACATTGTGGCATTCCCCGGGCTTGCAATCGTTCTGTCGGCTCTCTCGCTGAATCTGCTTGGCGATGGCCTGCGCGATGCGCTTGACCCGAGACTGAAAAACTAAAGGGGGCTGCGACGTGGGAGAATCACTGTTGGAAATCAAGGACCTGACGGTCCGCTATGAAACGGAAAACGAAACCGTCCACGCGGTCAACGGCGTGAGTTTCTCGCTTAATAAAAAGGAGACGCTCGGGCTTGTCGGAGAGACAGGCGCGGGCAAGACGACGACCGCCCTCGCCATCCTGCGGCTTTTGCCGTTTCGGACAGGAAAAATCGCCGGAGGCAAAATTCTTCTGGAAGGCACGGACCTTTTGGAAGAAAAAGAGGAGGCCATGCGTGCGGTGCGCGGCGACAAGATCGCAATGATTTTCCAGGATCCGATGACCAGCCTCAATCCGGTCATGCGTGTCGGCGACCAGATTGCTGAAAATCTGGAGCTTCATAACCGCGACAAGCGCAGCAAGGCTGATATTGAAAAGCGTGTCTGCGAGATGCTCGAACTGGTCGGCATCCCTTCTCGCAGGCGAAACGAGTATCCGCATCAGTTTTCCGGAGGCATGAAACAGCGTGTCGTCATCGCGATGGCGCTCGCCTGTTCCCCGGAGCTTTTGATTGCCGACGAGCCGACAACGGCGCTCGATGTGACAATACAGGCGCAGGTACTTGCAATGATGGACGAGCTGAAGGAACAGCTCGGCACCTCTATGATCATGATCACGCATGACCTCGGCGTCGTAGCGCAGACCTGTGACAAGGTCGCGATCATGTACGCCGGCGAGATCATCGAGTACGGCACAATTTATGACCTGTTCGAAGGCGACCGGCATCATCCATACACGGTTGGCCTGTTTGGTTCGATCCCAGATCTTTCGGCGCACAAAAATCGCTTAACGCCGATTGACGGTCTTATGCCCGACCCAACCGCTCTGCCAGGGGGCTGCAAATTCCATCCGCGCTGCCCGCAGTGTATGGAAATCTGTAAAACGCACCGCCCTCCCCTCTATAAGTCGGGCACGCACCACATTAGTTGTCATCTTTTCGCAAAGGAGGAGCAGGCATGAGCGTCTTACTCGAAACCGTAGGACTGAAAAAATACTTTCAGACAGCCGCCGGCAAGCTGCACGCTGTCGACGATATCAATCTGAAAATCGGCAAGGGCGAAACGCTTGGCGTTGTCGGTGAATCAGGATGCGGAAAATCTACGCTCGGTCGCGTTATTCTGCGCCTTCTCGAAGCGGACGCGGGCCAAATCCTGTTTGAAGGAAAGGATATTTTGAAGCGGACGAAAGCTCAGATGAAGGATGTGCGCACACAGATGCAGATCATCTTTCAAGATCCATATTCAAGCCTGGACCCGCGTATCAGCGTTATTGACCTGATCCGAGAGCCGATGGTCGTCAACAAACTGTATGGCGGCCGCGCCCAAACAGAACAGCGCGCGCTGGAGCTTATGGATAAGGTTGGATTGGCGCGCAGGCTTGCAAACGCTTATCCGCATGAATTGGACGGAGGACGCCGCCAGCGCATCGGCGTGGCGCGCGCTCTGGCAGTCAATCCAAAATTTATTGTCTGCGACGAACCGGTTTCCGCGCTTGATGTGTCCATCCAGGCGCAAATTTTGAACCTGCTGATGGATTTGCAGGACGAGCTTGGTCTGACCTATCTGTTCATCACACACGATTTATCTGTTGTGCGGCATATCTCAAATGAGATTATGGTCATGTATCTTGGGCAATGTATCGAGCGCGGCCCATCAGCCGAAATTTTTGAGCGCCCCCTTCATCCTTACACCAGGGCGCTGCTCAATGCCATCCCCCACCCCGATCTGCGTATGCGCAGCCAGAAACTACAGATCATCCGCGGCGAGGTTACAAACCCGATTGAGCCGAAGCCGGGATGCCGCTTTGCTGCCCGGTGCGATCGGTGCCATGAGGGTTGTACCGCAGCCGACCCGGCGCTGCGCGAGGTTTCGCCGGGACATTTTGCGGCATGTACGCTCTATGACGAAGGACGGGATGGCACATGAAGCTCAATGAAAAGCACCATGCCGCGATTGTGCTTGCTTTTTACCGCGCCCTGCGCGACGAATACGGTGAAACAGGGCTGCTCGCCTTTTCCATGGCACAGCGCCTTTACGGTGAACAGCGCGGCCGGCGTATGGCTCTGCGCGCCCTGCGCGACGGGCACAAGCTCGGCTACACGGAATACTTTGCTTACAGCGAATGGGAATGTACACCCGAGTTTTTTGATGTGACAATGGACGCGCGTCCCGGCTGCGTGGATGAATGTGTCACCCGCTGCCCATGGGCAGACGTGTTTCGCGCCGCCGGAGAGCCGGAATGCGGCGAACGCTACTGCGCGGACATCGACCGGTCGATTGTGCGCGGCTTTAACCCTGAGCTGCGCCTTGATCTTGACGAAACGCAGCACAGCGGCGGCGCCTGCCGTTTTCATTTCCGAGACGAAGGCGTCACCCCGGACCTGTTCGAAAGCGGCGATGCGCTTAAAAAAGGGGAAACCATCCTGCCGTTCACGTACCATTGCGCCCATGTCTGGCGCGCTTATTGCGACATTATATCGGACGTGTTCGGCGACGCTGGCTGTACGCTGATCAGCCATGTGCGCGGGGATTTGCACAAAGCGTATGGAGATGCATTTTTTAAAGCGCTCGATACGTTTTCGGAAATGGATTTTAACCGCCTGCCGGTTTTCACAACGGATTGATCAACCGGCATGGCCGAATGGCGGTGTGTCCGCTGTACGAGGCCTATTATCAAAAATATCAAACAGGCCCTAAAAAGAACCGCCCTTCATCGGGCGGCCAATCGGAGGAAAGCAATGATACAGAAAGCATCTCCCCATGACGTCATTGTCATCGGCAGCGGGGGCGGCGGACTGCGCGCCGCTATTGGCGCGGCCGAAGCCGGCGCGCGCACGCTTGTAATCTCGCGCGGAAAAGCGAACCGCAGCGGCGCGACGCTGCTTGCGGGCGCGAATATCAGTGCCGATATCGCCTGTGACGGTGCAAGCCTGTCCCGACTTGGCATCAGCGACTGCAACAAAAATGATACGCGCGAGGCATGGTTTTCCGACCTGCTGCATGAAGGATTCTTTCTCAATAACCAGGAACTGGTATCGCTGTTTGTGGAAACAGCGGCCGATCGTGTGGAGGAGCTGGTTCATTGGGGCATGAAGGTCCGCGGCATGGAGGGAAAACGTGAATTGTCCGTCTTTGGTTCGGACATTCTCGATACGCTGTACGCCAAAGCCAAGGCCTGCGGCGTTGAATTTATGGAGGATACCGTATTCTGTGACCTTGTGACGGAAAATAAGACGGTCGCAGGCGCTGTATGCCTCGGTCTCTACTCTGGCGAACTGCTCTATTTACCGGCAAAAGCGGTCGTCCTTGCGACAGGCGGCGCGCACAATGTTTTCCCGGTCAACAGCGGCTCGACCGATCTGTGCGGCGAAGGACAGGCCGCTGCGCTGCGCGCCGGCGCGGAGCTTGTTGACATGGAAATGGTATCCTTCTGTCCGACAGTTACGCTGTATCCATCGATGTACCGCGGCAATATCCTGCCGTATATCTTCTTTTCGACCGGCTATGGCAATCTGCGCAACAAGTATGGAAAAACCTTTACAGACAAATATCTCTCCAAAAAGGTGGAGCGTCTGGCGCTGGACAGCGAATGGAACAAGATGCTTCTGTCTTACGCCATTCAAAGTGAAATCAACGCTGGAAAGGGCACGCGCACCGGCGGCGTATACTTCGACCTTGATTTGTATCCAAAGGAAATCCTTGAGGAGCTTTACACAGACCTGCCGCCGCTGAAAACGGGTATCTATGCGGATATCATGAAAATCCTTGAGGCGGGACGCGCTCTGACAGTTACTCCGGCAGCGCACTATTTTGAAGGCGGCGTCCATGTTAATACAAATATGGAAACCGCTGTGCGCGGACTCTATGCGGCCGGCGAATGCGCCGGCGGGATGTTCGGCGCCAACCGTGTTTCCGCTGCGACAACGGAAATGCTTGTCGAGGGCGCGCGTGCAGGCAGCAGCGCCGGCGCCTACGCGCGCGAAGCCGGCTTGGCCGCCGCATCCAGCGATACGCTCGCTGCAATAGAATCCGAGCTGCTCCGTCCGTTTGCAAACAGCGGACCGCGGCCCGGCACGCTCAAAAAAGAGATTCAGGATATTGCCGGCGGCTGTCTGACTGTAATCCGCAGCGGTGAAAAACTCGAACAGGCGCTTGGACAGTTGAATGACATGCAGGACAACGCACTCGGACAGATCGGCGTCACAGATCAAAACCGTATCTGTAACCGCCAATGGCTTGATTACCTCGAAGCGCGCAGTATGCTGCTCACGGCGCGGGCAATTGTCCAGTCCGCCCTGCTGCGCAGCGAAAGCCGGGGCGTCCATATCCGGGAGGATTGTTTTGTGACCGACAATCAGGCGTTCTTTAAAAATACAGTCATCGAAAATACATCGCTTGCCAGCCGGCTGGACGACGTTAAAACGCCGTATATGCAGGCGCCGCGTGAGCGGATGCCCTACATCGACTATATTGAGCAGGTTGTCGAGAAGCTGAACTGACCGGCAAAATCAGCCGCAGATACAGGAGGAATCCGATGAGAACCATCGCTACAACGATCCGGCGGTACAGCGCGGAAAAGGGCGCTTATTCGCAGGAATATACCGTCCCGGTGGACGAGCACGAGGTCCTGTCCGTTATGAATGTGCTGGAATATATTTATACACATTTGGACGATACGCTCGCATTCTTTTCGCATGCGGCCTGCAAGCAGGCGGCATGCGGAAAGTGCCTGATCAAAATCAATGGGAAACCGCGCCTGGCCTGTAAAGAGCGCGCCGATACGGACGAGCTGCTGCTCGAACCGGCAGGCAAAACGGTTATCCGCGACCTGATCAGCAAATAGCGTCGATTCAGAAAAGGCGTACCCAACCGCTGGTTGGGTACGCCTTTTTC
>ERZ808041.910-NODE-910-length-15183-cov-3.343638_pt1 | contig 15183 bp, 16 predicted proteins | sample MGYA00380192_ERZ808041 | MGnify/ENA primary metagenome ERZ808041 (study PRJEB31490, sample SAMN06133412) | mouse gut metagenome | isolation source: Z1_1 | host: mice | place: China: Chengdu | collected 2015-05 ... | reverse complement strand
CCCGATTTAAGTCGATCATATCGCCGTGGGAAATGCCCCGGCCGGCGGGAACTTCCGGGCAGATAAATTTTGCACCCCATTTCATGCTGTCCAGGGACACCAGCCCGTCGCACTCGCCGTCGAAGTGCTTTACAAGCGGATAGGACATATTTAAAGGGAATCTGCCGCTCACCGCATGATGCATCCTGCTGCCCACACTCTGGTAGTAGACCTGCGGGTCGTCCGGCAGCAGCTCATTCAGACGGGAGCAGGAGGAGGCGGTCAGATCCTGTACGGCTTCCAGAAAATCAGGCTCTCTATCCCCGAATCGTTTCAGGGCGGCGTTATATTTGACGGCTACACTCTGACATACCCTGTCCGGTATCCTGTCCAGCAGATAATCCGCAAAGATACATCCTCTGTGGGGCGTGTTGACGGTGGTCAGGGAAGCCACGTAAGGCGCGGCCCCGCCCCTGGAGATGGCGTAGCGGCTGTCCAGACCGCCCTTGGAGTGGGCGATGATATTTACCTTCTCACAGCCTGTTTCCGCGAGGATCTGCCGGATGCGCCCGGCCAGTTCCTGTCCGCATTCCGCCACGGAAGCGGCCGACTGTTGATTGCCGTAGAAAAGCATGGCCCCGTTTCGTTTCAGTTCGCCGGGGATCCGGCCCCAGTATTGGAAGAACCGGAAGTCCCGGAAGAAGACGCCGTGCACGAGAAGGATCGGGTATCTGGTATGGCATTCCTGATTCTCGGCCCGGATCCGGTTCAGCAGATACTTCTCCTCTTCCAGCAGCACTTCGCTGCCGGCGATGCGGATGATCCGGCACAGTACGTAGAGGTGTACCAGAGGCATAAAACCGCAGACGATCCCGATCACCCGCCACCTGATCCCCAGCTGTACCGAAGTCAGGTAGACGCGCAAAATCCCGTTCCAGAACAGAAGAAGTTCCACGAGGAAGACACGCAGAAGGTAGCGCAGCCAGAACGTCCACGAAGAAAGGAAAGGGACACTGGTTTGCCCGAGGACGATAACCCGGAACAGTCCGGCAGTGCAGCAGACGGTCTCAAAGACTGTGGTCACGAGGAAGATCTGCAGCAGGGCCGTACCGTCTTCCAGAACTTTGCTGCGGATGGTGGAAGTTCTGCGCACGCTTAAGAGCGGGAAGAAATTGATGTATACGATCAGAAGATACCCCAGGATCTCCGCCGCCGTACACCATGAAGGGAGCGGGGCGGCCGGATTTGTGCCGGCATACGGAAGGCGGCAGAGGAGGCGCAGATTGAGCGTCAGAAGGATCAGGCAGCAGGATAAAATTTTGCAGAGTATTTTTTTCATGGCTTTTGTATCCTTTATGCTTACGAAATGAGATGGCCGTTAACGGTTGCCAAAAACCGGAATATGGTATATGATGCATCATGACAGTTTTGAAAACTGCATAGCTGGTGCAGTGTGTTTTAAAAATTGCATAGCTGGTGCAGTATGTTTTAAAACTGCATGGATGATGTAGTATGTTTAAAAAATTGCATAGCTGGTGCAGTGTGCTTTAAAAATTGCACAGACGATGCAGTATGTTTGAAAACTGCATGGACGATGCAGCGTGTTTAGTATTATATATATCATAAACGAGGGAAGATCAAATGGCAACAGAAACGAAATCAGTGATGACACGGGAAGAACGGATGGCGACGCAGCCCATCGGCAGGCTGATGGCAGGCATGACGCTGCCGGCTATCCTGGCGCAGATCATCAATATTTTATACAGTATTATCGACCGGATCTATATCGGCCATATGGAAGGGGTGGGAGCCAATGCCCTGACGGGGGTGGGTGTCACTTTCTGTATCACGGTATTTATCTCGGCTTTTTCTGCTTTTATCAGCAATGGCGCGGCGCCGCTGGCGGCCATCTGGCTGGGCAAAGGGGACAGGGAACATGCGGAAAAGATCCTGGGCAACAGCGTCAGCTTCCTTATGCTTTGTACGGTGGCGCTGATGGTGTTTTTCTATGCGTTTCAAAGACCGCTGCTGTATATGTTCGGAGCCAGCGACGCCACCATAGGCTACGCCATGGACTATCTGTCGATCTATCTGCTGGGTACGCTTTTTGTGGAACTGGCGTTGGGGCTTAACGCTTTTATCATCTGCCAGAGCCAGCCCCGGATCGCCATGTTTTCCGTGCTGATCGGCGCGGTGGCCAATATCGTGCTGGATCCGGTCTTTATCTTCGGCCTGCATATGGGGGTAAAAGGAGCGGCCATCGCTACCGTGATCTCGCAGGGGCTGAGCGCTGCCTGGGTAATGTCCTTTTTACTGGGAAAAAAGACGTCCCTGAAAGTCCGCAGAAGCTGTATGCGTCTGGAGGGACGGATCCTGGGAAGCGTGTTCTCTCTGGGGATCTCGCCTTTTATCATGAATGCCACGGAGAGTTTCATCAGCATCGTATTAAATCACGGCCTGCAGGCTTACGGCGGGGACCTGCATGTAGGGTCGCTCACCATTATGCAGAGCATCATGCAGCTTTTCTCCGCGCCCATCAACGGATTCACACAGGGTATGACGCCCATTGTCAGTTACAACTACGGATCCAGGAATTTCGACAGGGTGAAGCTCCTGTACCGCTGGATGATCGGGATGTGTTTCGGCTTCCGGTTCCTTTCCACGGCCACCGCCATGCTCCTGCCGAGATTTTATGCCGGATTCTTTACCAATGAGACGCAGCTGGTGGCACTTACCGGGGAAGTGATGCCGATCTTTATGGCGGGTATGCTGGTGTTCGGCCTGCAGAACGGTATCCAGCCCACCTTCCTTGCGCTGGGACAGGCGAAAATCTCCCTGTTTATCGCCGTGCTGCGCAAGATTATCCTGTTGATTCCGCTGGCCATCATCCTGCCGCGTTTTATGGGCGTGATGGGGGTATACTGGGCGGAGCCGATCTCCGACACGATCTCGGCGGCTACGGCGTCTGTGCTTTTCATGCTGAATATCCGGAAGATATTGTCGGAGGAATCGCTGGCGAAGATACATTAAGAAGATGTCATGATCATTCTTTTCAGGTTGGCATGGAACAGCAGATGTATAAAATGCTGTATAAAATCTGCAAAGAATGGGAATTGCTGTCTTGACAGGGAAATCATCCTGTGGTACGCTACCGTCATGCGATACAAATGTAGTACACGTTAAGAGGGAGTAGTTATCCTGTGTAAGCAACATACCCTGGCGCACGCCATGTTTACACGCTTTCTAGCTTTCTACTTAGAAAGAACGAGACTTTTAGCATCGAAAATGCCGGAGGTCTCTTTTTGTTTGCCTGATGCCTCCGGTGTGAGTTGAGAATCGCGCAAAAGGTATGCCGCAGACGGCGGCAGAATGAGAAAGGAGCAGGGTATTATGGCAGTGGTAGTTCAGTTGGTGTTGTTGGCAGTGGGGTTCGTTCTTCTCGTCAAGGGGGCGGACTGGTTTGTGGAAGGTGCGGGTAAGCTGGCGGAGAAATTCGGTATTCCGCAGCTGGTGATCGGTCTGACGATCGTCGCCATGGGTACATCTTTGCCGGAGGCGGCAGTCAGCGTGTCGGCGGCGCTTAAGGGAAGCGCGGAGATTACCATCGGCAATATTGTGGGCAGTAATATTTTGAACGTTCTTTTGATTCTGGGAATCACCTCGGTCATCAAGCCGATTGCGGTACAGAAATCAACGGTACGCTATGAGATTCCCTTCGTCATTGCGGTGACGGGGCTTTTGATGGGGCTTGGCCTGACAGATAACGTGGTGGCCTTTACGGACGGCCTTATTCTCTGGGCCTTGATGATCTGTTATCTGCTGTATCTGCTGCGGATGGCGAAGCATGGAGGGGACATGCCGGAGGAGCTGCCCGGCGAGGACAAAGAAATGCCTGTCTGGAAAATGCTCCTGCTGATCGTGCTCGGCGGCGTGATGATCGTCTTTGGTTCCGATGTGGCGGTGGATGCGGCCACGGAACTGGCGCGCATCTTTGGCATGAGTGAGCGTCTGATCGGCCTGACGATCGTAGCCTTCGGCACGTCACTGCCGGAGCTTGTGACTTCGGCTACGGCGGCAGTCAAAGGCAAGGCGGATATCGCGGTGGGCAATATCGTGGGCAGCAATATTTTCAATATACTCTTCGTAGTCGGCACGTCGGCCCTGATCACGCCGGTCACTTATGTTTCCGACTTCCTGGCGGACAGTGTGGCGTGCATTGCGGCGGCTGCGCTTCTGTGGGTGCTGGTATGGAGGAAGCACAGGCTTGGCAGACTGGGCGGTGTGTGTCTGCTGGCGGGGTACGCGGTGTATTTTGTGTATTTGATCGGGTGACGAATCAGTCAACCCGTTCCCTGCCCCAAAAGAACACGGCTACTGTGCCGGGGCCTGTGTGGCTGCCGATGGTGGTGCCGATGCTGTTGATCAGCACCCGGCCGTCCAGATGCGGGAAGCGCTCTTCGATCAGGTCGGCGACGGCTCTGGCGTCTTCCCCGCAGGCAGAATTCGAGATATAGCATTTGCCGCTGTATGCACGGCCTTCTTCGATGCATTCCTCCATCTTGTCCACGACAGCCTGAATGACCTTGCGTTTGGTGCGGATCTTGTAGCGGGGGATCAGCTGGCCGAGGTGGTTGACATTCAGCAGAGGACAGATGCTCAGCATACCGCCGATAAAACCGGAGGCCCTGGAGATGCGGCCGCCTTTAATATAGAAGGTAAGGTCTGTGGAGAAGAACCAGTGATTGAGCTTTAACCGGTTGGCAAGCGCCCAGGCGTGGACTTCCTCCAGACTTTGCCCCGCATCCCGCAGATCGGCCAGCCTGTCCATCAAAAGACCGTAGCCCGAAGAGGCTGCCAGAGAATCTACGATATAGATCTTGCGGTCGGGATAGCGTTCCAACAGAGTATCCCTTGCCACCATGGCAGAGTTGATGCTGCCGGATATGCCGGAAGAAAGGCTTAGATGCAGGATGTCTTTGCCTTCCTGCAGAAAGGGTTCAAAATAGGTGCTGTATTCCTCTACGTTGATTTGAGAAGTTCTGGTGTCTGCGCCGCCGGTCATGGCATCGTAGAATCTGTCGAAGGGCATGGATCTGCCCAGATCATCCAGATACTGCACGCCGTCCAGTTCATAATGGAAACAGATATAGGAGATGGACCGGCTGCGGAAGTGCGCTTCCGACAAGTCTGCGGTGGAACAACAGCTGAGAATATATTCGTTCATAGAAGTACCTCTTTCATTATTTATTTGGGGTTAAGAAGCAGTGTAACACTTTTTCCCTGAAAATTCAATTCTTTTGCGTTGACAGATGACGGTGACGGTAGCAGTCGGGCCCGGGGATTTGTTGTTGGAAAGGTCTGGGATACTATGTAGATTTGGACGGGGCACTGTTCTTTGCTGCGGACTGTCAGCTTTGAAACCGGAGATATATGTAGTTGAATATTTTGCAGGTGTCAGATATAATCCAATTTAAAAGGTACGAAAGGTGGAGGATTATGGCAGGTATCAGAGATGTGGCGAAGAGAGCGCGGGTGTCTACGAGTACAGTTTCACTTGTATTGAATAACAGCGGGTATGTATCTGAGGATACAAGAAAGAAAGTAATGGAGGCCGTGAAGGAACTGCACTACATACCGAATGAACTGGCACGTAATCTGTTTCGCAGTAAGACAAATATGATAGGCGTAATATTGCCGGATATTTACCATCCCTTTTTTGGTTCTTTTGCCAAATATGTAGAGATTGAATTATATGCATATGGTTACAAAATGATGTTATGCAGCACAGCACAAAGGAAAAACGGCGAGAAGGAATATATCGATATGCTGAATCGGCAGATGATGGATGGCATCATTATGGGGACACATTCTCTTGATGTGGAGGAATATAAAGGAGTTGCCAGACCGATCATCAGTTTAGACCGATATATTAATGAGGAAATTCCAATTGTAATGTCTGATCATGAGACTGGCGGCCGACTTGCAGCGGAGGAACTTTTGAAGGGCGGCTGTAAAAAGGTATTGCAATTGATGGGCAGCAGGGAGGTTGATACGCCGGCTCATTGGCATCACCTGTCCTTTGAGAAAGTTATGCAGAAAGAAGATGTTGTTGTATATACGGAGGAGATGCCGTGGAATCAATGGGATTTTAAGACGTTCGAGGATTTTATAAGAAGTATAATTGACAAATATCCGGATATTGATGCCGTATATGGTGCGGATCTTTCTATGGTAGCCTTTATGAAAGTAGCGCAGGAAAAGGGGATACAGATACCGAAAGATATTCAGCTGGTAAGCTATGACGGAACGGATGTCACACTAATGAACACAACCACTATCACTGCTGTACGTCAGGATATACAGAAGCTGGCAGAGAAAGCTGTCAGTTTGCTTATAAATAAAATAAAAGGGCAGCCTATAGAGAAAGACAGGATTGTTATTGGTGTGACATTGGTAAAAGGAAAAAGCACATTGTAAAGATGCATAAAACAAATTTACCATAAATCACCATTTTAATAGAAGTGTAAAAAATTATTGACAGGATCAAAAATAAAGTGTACAATATGTACATATCGAACGGGTTCGATATGGAGAGAATATAAACAGAACACACCTTTTTGTTTATAATTTTTTTTTGAAAGAAATCGAACCGGTTCGATATGGCAAAAATCATACTAACAGGAGGATGAATGATGAGGAAGAAGATGTTAAGTTTGGTTATGGCGACCGGTATGCTGGCCACGCTTTTAAGTGGCTGTGGTAATGAGAGCAATACAGGCAATGCGCCTGAGGCAGAGAACGCAGATATTTCAGTAGAAGCAGAAGTGGATGGCGAGATTGAAGAGACTGCAGAGAAGACGCCGGAAGACAAAATTGTTTTGAAAGCATCTGTAATGGCAAATGAAGAGGAGAAGAAAATATTTGAGAACGCAATTGCCCGTTTTGAAGAGGCGCATCCGGAATATTCGGTAGAGGCAAGTTATACGTCCGGAAGTACATGGGGTGAGTACTGTGATAAGCTCCTTATACAGATTGGTTCTGGAGAAGCACCGGATGTCATTCATGTGGCTATTGAAGGAACACAGATGCTGGTTAAGAATGATGTGCTTTTACCGTTGGACGATATGGTGGCGCAGGATGCAGAAGGACAGGCGATGCTGGATGATTTTGTGAAATCGACACTGGACGTATTTACGATAGACGGAAAACTTTATGAATTGCCGACCGACTGTAATGATGGGGTGATGCACATCAACAAAAAGATGTTTGAGGATGCAGGAATAGAAATTCCGTATGATGGATGGACTTGGGAAGAATTTAAAGAAACGGCAAAAAAACTAACAACAGGAGAAGGCGATTCAAAGGTTTACGGATATGCAACGGCCCTTTCTCCGGCATGGCTGGCAGGATGGTTTATGTCAAACGAGAGCGATTATATTACGCCGGGCTGGGCTGATTCGAACCTTTCTGATCCGAAGGCAGTAGAGACAGTTGAGTTTTTGAACAGTTTGATCAATGAGGATAAAATAATGCCGATGCCGGAGGTGACTCTGGATCCCACAAGCCTTTTTGCAGCAGGCCGGGTAGCAATGATCGGTACAGGCATCTGGCCTTTTCCGAGCTATAAAGCGAATGGTTTTGAGGATGTGGATGTGGTTCCGTTTCCGACAAACAGCCCGGATGCAAAAGTAGGTTTTGGGGTAGGCGGTGTAGGAATCTGCAGCAAAACAGAAAACCCGGAAGCAGCTTATGAATTGTTAAAAGAGCTGACTTCTACGGAGACGGGTAAAGAAAAATGTGCCAGCGGCACATGTGTGCCGGTAAGGTATTCTTTGAGTGAAGATGAAGGATATCTGACACAATGCCCAAATGCTAAATTGTTTTTTGAATCATTGGAAGGTGCACAGGCGCTTCCTTCTCCGATGAATTATTCTGATCTGGAGAGAATAACCAATTCCATGTTTTCCTCGATTTTTACCGGGACAGCATCTGTGGAAGAGGCTATGCAGCGTGCGGATGAAGAATTGAAGCAGTCTTTTGCCGACCTGAGTGAATGATCAAAAAAGCATTACAGGAAAATTGTTGCAGTTCAGCCTTCTGCTGCGTAAATGAGGCGGCAGGCTGAACTGTACTGTTATAACGAAGTAAAATTTTTAACAAAAATGTAGAGGGAGGAAGAGCGTGAAAAAGAAAAAAGAAAATCTTGCCGGGTATCTGTTTATCTGTCCGGCTATTATTTTGTTTGTTGTTTTTGTATTAGTACCAACTATCGCAATGATCTATCTTGGTTTTACCAAATATAATCTTTTTTCGGCGCCAAAATGGATTGGAGTAAGGAATTTTATTAAAATTTTTCAGGACAGGCGATTCTGGACAGTGACCGGCAATACGGTAATATTGGCACTCTTCTCTGTTATTCTCAATATTGCGGCAGGTCTGTTTCTGGCATTGTTGATTGCGAATAAGAAAAACATGGTCTTTAATTATATTGTGAGGCTGTTCTACTTTTTTCCGCTGATCGTTGCACCTGTATATATTGCGGTAATCTGGTCAAATATTCTTTCTGCGGACAGCGGTATGTTGAATTATTACGTGGAGTTGGCAGGATTTGAGAGGGTCGGATGGCTGACGGATACCAGGATAGCCCTGAAAACCATCATTGGGATAGAGGTGTGGAGGCTGGTGGGGTTTGCCATGGTAACGTTCATTGCTGGTATCAAGAATATCTCGAGAGACTATTTTGAGGCAGCTGCACTGGATGGAGCAAGCGCAGTGCAGACGGCATTTTATATCACAATACCGCAGCTGACGCCGACGATTCTGTTAAATCTCATCATGTATGTGATCACAGAATTAAAAACCTTTGATATTCCCATGTTGATGACAAAGGGAGAACCGGCGGACAGTACAAGAACGATCGCCATGTATATTTATGAAACAGCTTTTCAAAAACAGGATATGGGATATGCCTGTGCTGTTTCGCTGTTGTTTGTAGCGGGCATTATGATTTTGACATGTATACAATTTTTAACAAGTAACAGGTGGGTACATTATGACTAATTCTACAAGAAATAAAATTATAAGTTTCAGTATTTCATTTATGGTGATTGCAGCAGGGATTATAGTGTTCATTCCATTTTTATATATGTTTTCCTCTTCTATGAGAACCCCGGCAGAGGCGTTCAAACTTCCGCCGGCCATAGTACCGGAGCGGTTTATGATCGAAAATTATATCTCACTGTTTCAGTCAGACCTTCCATTCGCAAAAATGTTTTTAAACAGCAGCATTGTTACGATTGTGACGATAGGTGTACAGATCGTGATCTGTTCCATGGCAGCATATGCTTTTTCCAAGATCGATTTTGTCGGAAAAAACTTCTGGTTTCTGGCATTTTTGATGTCAATGATGGTTCCGGTGCAGGCTACGATCATACCGGTTTATATTATTATGAGTAAGATTCATTTGATCAATAAACTTTCATCGGTCATATTGATATCTGTGTTTAATGCTTTTGGAATCTTTCTCCTGCGTCAGTCTATTGCCTCAGTGCCAAATGCTGTTATCGAGGCGGCAAAAATCGACGGGGCAGGACATTTTAGGATTTGTTGGCAGATTACGATTCCGATGGTGAAAAGCACGATTGCTACACTGGTCATATTAAACTTTAATGCTATATGGAATGATTATTTTGTGCCCTATATATTCATCAGTAAATGGGAAAAGATGACAGTGCCGTTAGGTGTGGCGGCTATGAAAGGATATATGGGTTCCGGCAATAAATCTGTAGTGCTTGCAGGGGTTACGGTAGCGATTCTGCCTATTTTACTTATTTTTCTTGCCGGGCAGAAATATATTGTGGAAGGTTTAACGGCATCATCAGTCAAAGGATAGGAGGAGTTGGAGAGGATATGAAGATAGAAAAAGTATTATTATGGGAAAACAGAGAGGATGTAGTGCTTGTTTCATATGTATTAGAAGAAAATAAAGAAATTATCGGAAGTGATAGACGGCCGGCGGTGGTCATTTCGCCGGGAGGGGGATATCTGGGTTACACGGAGAGAGAAGGGGAAGCGGCAGCCCTGCGTTTCACTGCAGCTGGGTATCAGACGTTTGTGCTGCACTATTCCTTAGGTAAAAAGGCAAAATTTCCATGTGCGGTTTATGATATTGGTAAGGCACTATGCTACTTGCATGAAAATGCAGACAGACTTTCTCTGGATCCGAAAAAAATAGTGGTCTGTGGGTTTTCTGCCGGGGGTAATCTTTCAGCCTCGCTGGGTGTTTTATGGGATAAGCCTTTTTTTTACGAAAAATTGCAGGTTTCTCCGGAATGGTTGAGACCGGCAGCTATGGTGCTGGCTTACCCGGTCGTAGATTTTGCATTGGGACAGGGATGTGGAGAAAGTCGCGAAGAACAGGAGATGTCAAGGGCTTGTATAGCCAGTGTGACCGGTACGGATAATCCGGGAGAAGCTGACTATGAGAGGATAAATCTGCTGCAGTATGTGTCGGAAAATACACCACCGGCGTTCCTGTTTCATCTCAGTGGTGACCCGGTGGTTCCGGTGGAGAATACGTTATCTTTTGCCGGACTGCTGGCAAAGAATCATGTGCCGTTTGAATTGTATGTGGCAGAGGATAAGTGGCATGGAGTGTCTATGTTTGAAGTAAAGGATACTGATGCGGGATTTTTCAGGAAAGATTATGCGGGCTGGTTTGACCTGGCTAAGGCCTGGCTTGATAAGAAAATATTTTCAGAGGAAGGAAAAGGATGAAAAGATTTACAGTAGAGAAAAAATATTTGTTAATACCAATATGTACCGGAGAGGAAAAGAATATCCTGCAGATATGGGCACAGGAGAAAAAAATATATGAATTTTCCATTCCGGCAGGGAAGGCGGAAGGAATCTACCGGTATGAATATTATGCATCCGTACCGGTAGATATCTGGATGGGAAAGGAGCTTACCGTAAGAGGAGATTTTGCGCGGGCGTTTTTTGAAGCGCTCGCCTTTTCTGATGATATAGCTCAAGTTGCCCAGGAACGTCCTGAGATTCATTTTTCTGCAAATACAGGCTGGATCAATGATCCAAACGGATTGCTGTATGACAAGGGATGTTACCATCTGTATTTTCAGTATAATCCTTTTGATGTTGTATGGGATAATATGTGTTGGGGACATGCGGTCAGCAAAGACTTATTACACTGGGAGCAGTCAGAAACGGTTCTGTTTCCTGACGAAGAGGGGACTGTCTATTCAGGATGTGGGCTGCTGAATGAGAGAAATATGCTGAGGCTTCCAAAAGATGCTCTTCTTTTTATTTATACATCAGCCGGAACAAAATCAATGTGGAGCCGGAACAGTAAATTTCGGCAGAAGATTGCCTACAGTCTGGACGGAGGAAAGCATGTAAGAACAAGAGAAGGTTTTGTGATTGACTATATAGCGGAGGAGAGTCGGGATCCTAAAGTATACTGGCATGAGAGAAGTAATGGCTATTATATGGTACTTTATCTACAGCGAAATGATTTTGGTATTTTTCGTTCGGAAGATCTGGAGCACTGGGAGCAGACGCAGGAGTTTACGCTGGACCAGGCGTGGGAATGTCCGGATCTGAGAGAAATACCCATCGAAAGCGGAGGGACAAAATGGGTTTTTATCAGTGCAGACGGATTCTATTTTTTGGGAGATTTCGATGGATACCAGTTTGAGACTGATGGAGTGAGAAAAAATGCCTATCAGACCACACTTCCCTATGCAGCGCAAACTTTTTGGGGGCCAGATGATATTATCATGATTTCATGGTTGCGGACCAAAAACAGGAATAAAATCTATCGTGGTGTTATGAGTCTTCCTAAAAAGCTGACATTGGATTATTATCGTGGAGTATTGAGCCTCAGACAGTATCCGGTACAGGAATATTGTCTCGCGAGAAAAGAAGTTTTTCAGAAAACCACTAAACAGATTCAATGGCGGCATGAAAGAAAAGAGCCACTGGAACTGCAGATTTACGGTAAAGAGGATATATCCTTTCGGGGGAAAATTCTGGGTAATACATATTCATATGATGCAATATCGGGATATCTGGAAGTTGGAATGGAAAAAGTTTTTATGGAAGAAAAGATTCACAGACTGGACATCCTGTTGGACGGAGAAATCTGTGAGGTGCTGGCGGATGAAGGATTTCGTTATGCGGCGTTTGAAATAGAGGTATATGAGGAAGAAAAGGACATTACTCTGGAGGCGGAAGACGAGCTTGCTGTGACAATTTATGTGCAGAGAACATAAGTGCGACTTAATATAGAAGTTCTGCATGATAAAGGTGCATTATCTCCGCCGAAAACAGGCAAAAAATGTATTGACACACGCGGGTGCGTATACTATAATAGGCGGGTATGAAAGTGAAAAGAAATGCCAAGCCAAAGCCCCGGCGAAGCATTTTGAAGATAAGAAACAGGATACACCCGTTGTTACAATGGTTCATGAGTGTGGCCGGACATCCGCACAAAGAGCAGGAGGAACAGCACAGCTTATTATTTGGAGGTAATATTGATGAAAACTTTTATGGCAAGCCCGGCTACGATCGATAGAAAATGGTATGTAGTTGACGCGACTGATATGACGCTCGGACGTTTATCATCCGAGGTTGCTAAGGTGTTAAGAGGTAAGAATAAGCCGATCTTCACACCGCATATGGACACAGGCGACTATGTGGTCGTTGTGAATGCGGAGAAAGTTAAGGTTACAGGAAAGAAGCTGGATCAGAAGATTTATTACCATCACTCGGATTATGTGGGCGGTATGAAAGAGACTACCCTGAAAGAGATGATGCAGAAGCATCCGGAGAGAGTAGTTGAGCATGCAGTAAAAGGTATGCTCCCGAAAGGCCCTCTGGGAAGACAGATGTATACGAAGCTTCATGTATATGCAGGCGCAGAACATCCGCATGCAGCGCAGAAGCCGGAAGCATTGGCGTTTTAATTCACAGGGACTGAAAGGAGAAGATAATAATGGCTAAATCAGCAGCAAAATATTATGGAACTGGTAGAAGAAAGAAATCTGTTGCCAGAGTATATTTAGTACCGGGTAAAGGTGAGATCACTGTCAATAAGAGAAACATTGATGATTATTTTGGATTGGAGACGCTTAAGGTTATCGTTCGTCAGCCGCTTGCAGCGACCGATACGGTAGATAAGTTTGATGCGATCATTACCGTTAAAGGCGGCGGTTACACAGGTCAGGCAGGTGCAGTAAGACATGGTATCGCAAGAGCATTGCTTCAGGCAGATCCTGATTACAGACCGACTCTCAAGAAAGCAGGATATCTGACAAGAGATCCTCGTATGAAGGAGAGAAAGAAGTACGGCCTCAAAGCGGCTCGTCGCGCTCCGCAGTTCTCGAAGAGATAAGCAAACGGAATATCAAATATGGATTTCAATCCCCAGAACTTATGTGTTTTGGGGATTTTGTCTAGTTTTTGTATAAAATGCCAGTAGATATTTATCAGAAAGTGAGTATAATATAAGTAAGAAGTTCAGTTGAACCTCTTATTATTCTGCCGGAACTGCATATCGGCATTTATAGAAAAGGTGCAGATGCAAATATTTTTCGCTACCCAGCGAGCGACTAACAAATGGCTGGGATACGAATATTTGTGCTCCGCTTAACAGCGGAGCATTTTTTGTACATAGGAGATATTTTGAATACGGGTAATTTTTATTTTATCAAAGATGAGTATTATAAGAGGTTTCCCAAATGTGGATTAATGGGAAATAAGGATAGTGATGAGGCAGGAGTGCATGGGAGACCCTGTTTCTATTGTTTTGAGATGGATGGATATTTTTGGATGGTGCCTATATCATCTAAAACGGAAAAATATAGGGCATTATATGAGGAGAAGAAAAAGCGATATAAGGAATATGATGGTTTACGATTTGGATATGTAAATGGAAAGTACAGAGCTTTTTTAATACAGAATGTTTGTCCAGTGAGTGAAGAATATATTGATTGTCAGTATATGATTGAAAACAATACTGTGCCTGTTAAGATAAATGATAAACTGTCAGCAGAAATAAATGGTATTGTGAGAAAGGTGATCAGACTAAATAAAAGAGGAATCAGGATTGTTTTGACGGACATAAATAATATTTTGAATGGATTGAATAAAACAAAGTGAGTGAATATGAATGTTTATGGGTAAGTGACACGTAACTAACAAAGTGCTTGAAAACGCAATGTTTTCAAGGGTTTTTGTATACGGTTTGATTTGGTGAAACAGTAGCAATTTCTATGAAATTCTATCGGCAACTGACACATAACTAACAAGTAACTGACAAACTGTTGCTGTAATTAAAATAATTACTTATGTACAATTATAATTAATGAGATAAGGTACCGAAAAATGTCTTTGATTGTCATCGACTATAAGAGAAGTTGTCAGAACATACAGAAGCATAAATCCAGTGAATATTGCAGAGAATTGATAGAGAAGTATTATCCATATTTCCCAGTATGGATATTTGTGGAATTAATATCTTTTGGAGATATGGTTAAGTTGTATGAATATTATACGGAGAGATACTCGGGGCGTTTAAAGGATAGTGAGTTGTTGTATTCTATTAGAGATTTAAGAAATGCAACCGCTCATAGTAATTGTTTGATAAATAAACTGCAAAAAGGAACAAACAAGCCGTCTGTAAAAATTATAAAATTTGTTAGCATATACATTTGTTAAAAAAGTTATTGACTATATATATGAACCGTGTTAATATAAATACACGATAAAAAAATTAGATTTTTGTAGGGAATGGGTTTTTACTCGTTCCCAATTTTTTTGTAAAAGCGGGTTGTATATTTTTATTCGTAAAAATCAAAAAAATTCTTGCCAATGCAAATTTATTATATAAACAAAAAGCAGAAAATGACTTATCGGCAGGATATGTACGAGCAGCATTAGAATATAAGGAATTAGAAAAACTTTGCAGAGATTTTATGGATAAAATCAAGTGAGAAAGACCTGTTGCCCAACGGCGGAAGATTGTAGTACGGAATCTCTCTTGTGACCTGTCTGGTACCCTCAGTGCGAACCTGTCGGAAATTCCGACAGGTTGAAGCTTCATCAAATTCTCCCTCCTCATAAATATGTTGTATATGTTCTACAATATTGGTACGGGAGGACTGAAAAAGCTCTGCCATCTGCTGC
>ERZ808041.909-NODE-909-length-15191-cov-13.418222_pt1 | contig 15191 bp, 14 predicted proteins | sample MGYA00380192_ERZ808041 | MGnify/ENA primary metagenome ERZ808041 (study PRJEB31490, sample SAMN06133412) | mouse gut metagenome | isolation source: Z1_1 | host: mice | place: China: Chengdu | collected 2015-05 ... | reverse complement strand
TTCAAAAAGTTGCCTGTTTCAGACAGCTTGGTGAAGTATGCCCTTTTATGGCTTCCCTCTACTTTCTTTCACACTATTTTCCTCCATTTACCTTGCATTTTTTCTTTCTATTTGATATCATATACCGTACAGTAACAGTACAGTCAAGAGCATTTTAATTATTATAAGAGGTTCACTATGAATAAAGATAACAAACTCCTCACAATTGGTCAGTTTGCAGCAATGCATGGAATCAATAAAAAAACCTTGATGTGGTATGATGAAATCGGTCTTTTTAAGCCTGCCTCCATCAACCCCGATAACAGCTACCGTTGCTATAACTACCACCAAAGCCCCATTCTGGAAACAATCCTCCTACTCCGGGAACTGGAAGTTCCAATCAACGAAGTGCAGAATTTTATGAAGAACCGTTCTGCCCAAAATTTAAAAAATCTACTGGACGAAAAAATCGCAGACCTTGATTCACAACTCATGCACTTGCAGGCAATCAAAACAACTCTATGTACACAACGCCAGCATATGGTTACGCTGATGACAATGGATTTATCAGAAATCAGTTTGATTGAGCATAAAGAGCGTTGTCTTGTAACGGTTGATGTGAATCCTGACATTTCCTTTGAAGAAGAAGTCGAGCTGATTACTGCCGAAACGGAAAAATATCATCTTGGACGTCTGCACGATGCTTCCTACGGCTCTATGATTTCCGTTTCCAGCCTGCAAAGCGGAAACTTTGATGATTATTCCAAACTATTTATTGAACTTCCTTTTCTCACATACCAGTCAACCATGCACACAACTCCTGGTGGAAAATATCTGAGAGCTTTCCATAAAGGAAGCTGGGACAAAATACCGGAGCGGTATGAAGAAATTTTTTCATACGCACAAAAGCACAATCTGTCTCTTCATGGATATTCCTATGAAATGGGCATCAATGAAAACGTCATTGACAAAATTGAGGATTATATCGTCCAGATTGAAATTCCTGTTACCGAAATTTAGAGTGCGTGCATTAAGCCGGACAGTGGCTGCAATTATGCAGCCACTAAAATATTATGACCTTTTTGTTATCTGTCTACGTTGCGTTCTATCCTCCAAGCCTGTATTTTGTCAGATTTCTTGCGCAATTGCCCTGAAAAACTCCACGTGTTTCAACTCATAACCCTTTTCCATAAAATTGGGATCTGCGCTGAGTTTCACTATAATCACCCGATTTGCTGGATTCACATAAATCCACTGACCATAAACTCCAATCGCCATAAATTCACCTTTATCCCCTTCCGGAATCCACCACTGATATCCATATCCAATAGCGTTATAGGCATCATGATTTGCTCCCGGCTTGGAATAATCCGCGCTAATATCCATACTGTCCTGTATCCATTGTTTTTCCAAAATCTGTTTACCTTCATAACTGCCCTCATTCAGATACAGCCTTACAAAACGTGCATAATCCCTGAGAGAAACACTTAATCCTCCCATCGCAAGTTCCGTTCCGTTGCTTAATGTCCAATATGCATCATGTGCAGTTCCAATCTTCTTCCAAAGCTTTTCTTCCATATACTCCGCAAGGCTGCGCCCGGTTGCATTTTTAATAACCTGCCCTAAAATTTCTGTGTTAATGCTCAAGTACCTGCGGTAAGTATATGGTTCTTCCTGCATACCATATTTTGAAATAACTTTCATGGCAGGTTTTCCCATCAAAGTGCGCATGGAAAAACCACTCATATCTGTGTCTTCGTTAAAATTAATTCCGGAAGCCATCTGCAGGCACGCCCTTATAGGAATGTTTTCCATTTCCGTTCCTGCAAATTCTGGAATATACTTTCCAATCGGGTCTTCGACACTTTCAACATACCCCTCTGATACAGCAATCCCCATTAAAGCCGACACAAAAGACTTTCCCATTGAATTAGACGAAAACAATGTATCTTCATTTCCTCCAAAGAAATACTTTTCATATTTTATTACATCATCCTTAATGACAAGCATGGCAGAAGTTTTTGTATCATTCATAAATTTTTCAGAAGAATAAAATGTATCCTCAAAACGAAATCCGTCTGCTAATATGGCATTGTCTTCCTTTACAAACTCAAACGTTTCCGTCCCTTTGCTTATTTTTTTCGTTGGCTGTATTTCCGGAGTATGCTGGAATGTATGCGCCAGATTTTCATCTTTAAAGCTGTTTAGAGATGTATACAGTATCTTTATTTTTTTCCCAAAACACAGACACACCACTCCTATAACAGCAGCAACTCCAACAATAACCTTACAGAACAATTTCTTTTTTTTCATATAACCCATCTTCCTTTCTTTGGTTTTCATATTTTTTCTTTTATTTTAAACCGTACAGTAACAGTCTAGTCAATACAAATTGAAAAAAACATATAAAAAATGCCTCCTAATTGACTATACAAAAAATTTAAAATAATATAGTCAATAAAAAGGCATTTTACTTTAAATTATTCCAATCAGTTAAGGTTTAATATATCCTGCTCAAATGGGATTGATATTTCCTTCATAACAGCATCAACATCAATATTTATTATTTCTTTACTTAAATCCACACAGCAAATTCTACAGTTAGTAGATGTTGAAAAATAATATTTCAAGCTTTCTGAACACATAACAGACGTACACAATGTTTTTTCATGATATGGAGTTTTTTCTTCTGGTGGTGTATAGATAGCCCCTTCTGGAACATCAACACATTCAAACACGTTAAACATTTTATTCACTGCGTCAATTTCATCTACTGGTGTCGGCATAAAATTTTTAGAGAATGCAAGACGGACAAATCTTGAAACAGGTGTATAATCTCCCGGCAAACCTAAATATCCGGTTCCTTCACCTAACTCACTGATTGTATAATCAACAACCTTTTGCGGTTTCCTTGCCAAATTTGATGTTCCCAAATAATTACAAAGATTAATTTTATGCCATTCATATGTAGGCGCATTTGTTAATACACCAATTTCGCTGCGATAAATTTTAAGTCCGTTCTCTAACGGTTCAACAACAACTGCTTCACCTGTTCGATCTGAAAACATATAGTGACATGGCAAATCCAACCCGGTACCTAATTCGTTGATTACATTTATGTCATTCATAAGTTGAACTGCTTCTTCAATATTTTTTGATTTTCCCAAAACAAACGGTAACAGTAACCCTGCATTTACATTATAAACAGCTTTTTTGGTATTAAACTTTGCAAAATGAGGAAAGAATAATAATGTTCCCATTAATCCACGCTCATTCATTCCTTCTGTTAGCAGAGGCGTAATTAATCCAGAAACATTCATTCCGACCATTGCATACCTTACAATTTGTTCGCGATTACTCTCATTTGTATTGAATGTCAGTAAAATTTTATGTCCTTTAGGAATAATCACAACTTTATTTCTACTGATGTCACCATATTCATCATAAGTTCTCCCAATAAAATGCTTTTTATCGGTTGATGAACAGGTAAAACTACTACAACTCGCTTCCATAATATTCTCCTTTACAAAAATATATTTATCTATGATGGATATATATTTACAAGATAAACTATACACCAAGTGTAAAGTCAATACATATTTTTGATTTGTATTAAAATTTGTGTTATATAATCTTCTATATTTTTAATGGCAAACTCATTTAATCCTATTTCATATGCATTTCCTATTAGCTGTACTCTATTTTTATCTGCAAAATTAATTATCTTATCATAAAAGCCCGGTAATTCTTCCCATCTTCCAACATAATATGCACAAATAAATGTTCCGCCTGGAAGAATTGTACAATTTAAATTTGCTACTTTCCTTTGTATGGGTGTATATAACCCGTCATATGTATCAAATTTTTTATCTTTTATTTTTTCTACTGAAATAAAACTTCCACACCCTGTTTTACATTGTTCTATATCCCAAACTTTCTTTAAATGCTCCATCATTTCTCGTATCCCATTTTGCGTAGATGAAAACAATGTAGTAAATAGATATTCTTCTGAACGCTCTATGATTTTAATTTCTCCTGAGTGAATCGTTTTGCATAATTCTAACTGCTGTTTCTTTTTTTCGATAGTCCTCTTTATATTCTCTATTTCTATGGCGGCTTTATTTAATTCATTCATTTTATTATCAGCAATTTGTATGAAACTATCTATACTTGGATTCGCCAAATACTGTTTTATCTCATCAATACCCATATTAAGTTCTCGTAACATTCGTATGTTTTCAAAATCAATACTCTGTTTATAATCATAATATCTATAATGATTGCTGCCTTTATATTTTGGCACAAATAGTCCAACTTTGTCATAATAATGTAAAGTTCTTTTATTCACCCCATGTAGCTTCGCAAATTCGGATACGGATAACTTTAAAAATTCATTTTCCATTAGTGATCCTCCTTTTATATACATCATATTCGTATTATTTTTCTCATAATAATGCATACTGTTACTGTACGGTCAAGAGAAAAATACAAAAAAACAGACTTCCTTCCCATTTTATTTGGGACAGAAGTCTGTTTTTATGGCATACACTTTATTTTTTCAACTCAACCTGTTTAAATTCTTTCTTTATTACATTACATTTCTAAATGGTATTTCAGAGTGTACATATTTATATCTCCCTCTGTTGATTCTTAACGCTTTCATCACGCCCCCTGTCCTGCTCCTGTGTTTTTTCTTTGCAAGGCGGGCTTTTAAAGGAACGGCGGCTACTGCCGTTTTCACTATGGGGAGGGTGTATTTACTACCAATGTGATGCTGCGGAGCAGGGCATAAATTAACGGGATTATCTGCGGAATGAAAGAAACAGATATGAGAAGAAAGCTGCATCAAAATTTTTCCTCATCCAATTCTTCCTCCTCCGGCTCAAAATACTCCAGTAATGAAAGGTACAGTTCTTCTGGACGCTCTGGCAGGTAACCGTTATAGCTTGAAATATCCTGCACAGTATGGTTACTGTATTCCACCTGCACCTGCCATGATGGTCTGCCCTCCGACTCCGCTGGCAGAGTCTCCTCTTTTTTCTCCAAATCATCTATATAGATGCCTTCCTCTGGAAGAATATCCGTAAAAAATTCATCTTCATCAGGATTCAGACAATAATCCTGCTCCCACATAAAAATTTCCAGCGTATGTACAATATACCGCAGCAGCTTCGCCATCTTCCCGCCGTCCAGAACAACAGACTGCTCCCCGCTGTCTGCATGGAAGTCCGTCATGGTCAGGATACGGCTTTTTCTGTCAATGGTAAAAAGACGGTCAGCCATTTCCATATCTCCATACCCGTCATAAACCTCTGTATGCACTTCAAAAGACAGTGTGTTGATGACAAGCTGCTTTTTCATGGCATTGCGTTCCGCATAGGGAAAACTTACGTTGTAAATCTCCCTCGCCGTATCTGCCACTTCCGGGCATTGATCGTGCATTTTTCCTTGCAGCCATTTCTTCTCGCCGTCTGAAAGCCGCCGCATAGGGAAATTCATCATCCGGTTTATATCCATTGCCGCCGCTTTTTCGGCAGCGCTTAAACGGGAACAGGCTTTGCAGATATGGGCTGCATGACCTTTCCCGGAAAACTTCTCGTTTGCCTTATATTCGCCGCATATTTTGCAGTAATGCCCGTGCGGGCGGTTTTTCTTTGACATAACAATTCCTCCGTTTCTGCACTATATGTAAACTACTCTATATCAGACTCGTTTATCCGAAAAGACAAATCAGCAAAAATTTCATCAAAGGTAGCGTAATAAAGTTCTTTAAGAGCCAAGAGGACGCTTACCCTAATATTATGACGTCCCAACTCTATCTGAGAAATAATCTCTCGACTCATAATGAATCCCATTACCTGTAGTCGTGCAGCGACAGCCTCTTGAGATAACTTGTTTCGCAGGCGCAAGGCTTTCAGATTAGAACCTATGGAAATATCCTGATTAATAACAGATGACATACTTGTTTTCCTTCCTGATTTTTTTGGAATAATATCATTCCAATATTGATTTTAGCGAAGAAATAGAGTAAAAAGTGGAATGGATTCATTCCATAGACAAATTTTTTAAATTGTGAATAAGAAAGTTAACGGCATTCTGGAAAGTAAACTACTCTATATCAGATTCGTTTATCCGAAAAGACAAATCAGCAAAAATTTCATCAAAGGTAGCGTGATAAAGTTCTTTAAGAGCCAAGAGGACGCTTACCCTAATATTATGATGTCCCAACTCTATCTGAGAAATAATCTCCCGACTCATAATGAATCCCATTACCTGTAGTCGTGCAGCGACATCCTCTTGAGATAACTTGTTTCGCAGGCGCAAGGCTTTCAAATTAGAACCTATGGAAATATCCTGATTTATAACAGATGACATACTTGTTTTCCTTCCTGATTTTTTTGGAATAATATCATTCCAATATTGATTTTAGCGAATGAATAGTGTAAAATTGGAATGGATTCATTCCATAGACAAATTTTTTAAATTGTTAATAAGAAAGTTGGTGAATATGCAATGAGAAATTTTCAAGAGATAATCAACAGGGTACACATACAAGAAATATGCTCTTTTATGTTAGATGGCATTGACCTTACAGGTTGGAGTGATAAACCGACTGAGGAAAGCTATGAGGATAGACTGCAAAAAGGGGAAGCACCTATATGGGAGCTTTTGGAAAATCTCTATCCTGATGGAGATAGAAAAGACGAAATTTACGACCTGCTCAGTAAAGCTATACTTACAAATCAGGAAGTTTACACAGAATTAGGAATAAGGCTGGGAGCAAACCTGATGTTTGAACTCCTCAAATCAAATCCGTTAAAGGAGCAAGGGCATGAAGAAAATAACAAAGAGGGATAAACAAACAATCCGGTTCCTAAAATGGATAAATAAATACCCCGGTTGGTGGCAATTAATCTGTACCCCGAATGATGAACATATGAATGTAAACATGATGAATATGCTGATAAAACATTTAGCACAGGAACAGTTGTATGAAATTATATTTGTACTTTTAATGGTACACAGAAAGGAAAAATACGTGAAAGATATTTCCAATTCCATGCTGCTTGATATGGTGTCAGAGAATTGGGGAGGAAAAAGGAAAGGCAGGAAACAGATAATAAAAAACATCCTTAAATATTTTGAATAAGTAAATAGGCAGCCTGAATAATATCAGTATTATTGGATTGCGAAATTTGAAATACTAAATTTTTTTGTAAAAAGCGGAAAGGAGGGATAACAGAATGGGAAAGATTTTGGACGCATTTTTGACCGACCAGCTTCATGTAGACAGCGGAACGGAACAGCTCACTCCCGAACATAAGGCACTACGTGAAAAAAGCATGGCACTTCAAAATCAGTTAGCCGAAACGCTGAACGACAAACAAAAGGCGATATTGACACAATTAGCGGAAACAAAATTCGAGGAAAGCTGTTGTGCCGAACAGGCAAAATTTGAGCGCGGTTTCCGACTGGGCGTTCTGATAACGTCAGAAATTTATTATGCGCAGGACACATTTCTTTAAGCGAATATACAGCTTGAAAGCAATTAATCAGCTAAAGGAGGTACTATGAATAAAAAACAGACCTATATCACTGACGAGGAAAGAGAAAACTGTCAAAAGGTTGTGGACGCTTTTGCAGAATTATTTGAAAACCAAGATTTAACCGTTGTCAATGCTGGCAAGTACGGTTTTATAAAATTACAGTATTACAGAACTCATATGGGCTTTGACAACGCATTTTCCTTCAATGACAGCAGAAGTCTGTTCAATGACCTTTGGGCAGAATGGCTTGACACGCAGCTTCTCGATATTGCAAGCGACACACCAATGAAGGAAATGGATTATGAGGACATACTGAAATGTCTGCCGCCAGAAAAACAGCAGGAACTTTCAGATATGAGGAAACGCTTTGCAGAAAAGGCAGGTGTTGGGGATACCGCACAGAAAAGCGAGGAAAACAAAATGAGCATTTTGGAGCGCCTGTATATGGGAGAATTATGCCCCCTTGAAGAAAGCGTCTGCAATGACACAGAATATCATTCCCTGTTAGACAAAATCAGGACGGAACGCCATTATTTTGAGGAAATATTGTCAGAAGAAAACAAGGAACGGTTTAAAGAATGGAACATGATGATTTTACGCCATGAGGATATAGAAAAGTATGAAAGATTTGCACAAGGTTTTAGGCTGGGCGCAATGCTTGCATCTGAAATATATTCGGGGAGTGAGGGCAGATAAGCGCATGAAAAAAACAAAAAGCCTGCTGGACTTATTTGTAAGGCATAGGACTTACAAAATCTTGGACAGAGCGGCTGAAAAAAACAGGTATTACTGTGCCACTCTAAAAGAGCAGGACAGAGCGTATGACGAACTACAAAAAGCAGGACTGAACAAAGAACAGAAACGCATTGTTGACAAGGCACTCTCCGCCCTAAATGCAAACGGGACAGCATACGGAAAAGTTGCTTACAGATTGGGCTTGCATGATGGCATACGGCTTATGTTGGAAGTGAATAAACTCTAACTACAAAAAATTGAATAGCTGCATATCTGAAAAAAGCATACACGGATTAGAGGCTGCTGATATACTCCCTGATTGGTTCATGCTACAAAAAAACAGGCTTCCCCGTCCGCAAATAGAACGGACAGGACAACCTGTTTTTCTTTGTTTGTTTTAATCGGCTTCTGCCAGCTCAAGCCATTCAAATTCTTCATCGGTCATGTCATGCAGTTTTCTGACTACACTGATGGACAATTCCTCCATGTACGTATCTTCCAAATATGGCAAGGCTCTTTCAATATCCTTTATAACCTCGCTCCTGCTCTCCAAAGTGAAAGCTCCGCTTTCACTTGCAAATACGCAGATTAAATTTACTTCTTCCACGGTAAAATTATGGTTCATATCCTTACATCTCCCTCTGATTATTTTTTATGTTTTCCTGTGCTTCATGGTCTTTTCCCTGACCGGAAACAAGTGCCTTTTTCTCTGCAAGGCGGGCTTTTAAGGAAGCCTTTGCCGCAGGACGTTCCTGCTCTTTTTTATTTTCTTCCTTCCCCGCTTTCTCCCCTGCGCCGTTATTCAGCACATTATCGACCATGTTATAATTCTGTTCTTCCATTTCCTCAATCTTTGCAAGCGGCTTGTATTCTGCCAGCTTTTCAAGCAGCTCCACAGCCCTCTTTCTTTCCTCCGGCTCTGTCCCGTCCGCAGCTATCTCAGCAAGCCACAGTGCAATATCATGTGTATCCCTCTGCTTTAAGGCATCTGCAAGCTCTGATACATTCTCCGTCATGCTCTGGCTGTTGTCATGGTAAAAGGCGGCATCATAATCATATGTAAAGCGGTCAATCTCCACCGCAAGCTGTTCTGCAGGTGTCAGACCAGGCATACGCTTTTCCCATACCTTCGCTTCAAGTTCCTCGCCCATATTGCCGTCTATCTCCATTTCCGGCAGCTTCGCCACAAGCTCCGCAATCACTTCCATCGCCTGCGGACTGTCTTTTATATCAGGGATAAACTCTAAAATATCAAGGTCAATCCTGTTCCCTGATAAAATGTCAGCTTCCACATCTTCAAACGCCTCCGTTCCCGGTGTATGGATATTGATGCCGATTGCAGGGATACCGTTCATGCGTTCCGGCGGTATCTGCTTCCAGATTGCGACAGCTTCCTCCACAGTAGGGATATTCTCATAAAATTCGCCCATAGTGTGAAATTCACCGCACTCCGCCACGGTCAGTGTAACTTCCGGCTCTGCCTGTTTCGGGAATAAAGTTTCCCGCAGACCTTTGTATGCAAAATTTTCTCCGTCAAATATGGTGATCTGGTCAGTTTCCTCATTAAACTCTATGGAGAAGTTCAGCCTGTCCCCCTGCTCAATAAAAGCATGGTCTGCCGCTTCTATCCTCTCTCCGTATTTCCCCATTTCCACAAAAGGCTTGCCACATTCCGCATAGGCTTTACACAGCCCCTCCGCATCAAGCCCGCTGGTGTTCTTAAACCACCGTTCCTCGTCATTCATGCGGATATTAAAGATACTGACTGGCTCTTTCTCCCTTGCTTCACGCACTCCCTCCAGATAGTCCTCCACCTGCGGAAGATACGTTTCAAGGCTTCCCGTCCTCTGTGCTGTGATCGGGTTAATATCCACTTTTACCCCGCCGATATGAAGCCCGTCCTCATTAAATGTATCAAACAGCACATCTTCACGCTCATTCGTGGAAAGCTCCACTGCCACATCAAGGTCAGAGCCTTCACGCTCCAAGCCCCGGCACCGGCTCCCGACTACTGCCACATCTACAATCTCCGCATCAATGCCATGTTCATCTAATTGTGCCTGCACATGGCATTTTACAGTTTCCTCAATCTCTGCCGGGTTCATTTCGCTGATTTCATGGAACAGCTCATTTGTCCTTGCCTTGAAATTTTCAACCACATTTCCATGTGCCTGTGAATCAATGCTGTCTGCCGCTTCCACCTTTTCCATCAATCCATCATAATCAATCGGTATCAGCTCATCCTTGTCGCTGATGTTTCCCCCTGCACCGTTGTCAAAGGGATTTTCTTTTAAATCCTCCACTATATTATTGAGGGCTTCCCTGATACTGACATCGGGATTATCATACACACCGCCGTCTATCTCTTTATAGTCAGCACCCATAATGGAATAGTCATAACCGCCCTCTGTTTCCTGTATGCTGATAAAACGGTCTGCTATCTGAAACGCAAGCTCTGTTTCCGCCATTTTCTCCGGCTTTGCATCTAACTTCTGGACATCATGTCCAGAAGTGTCCTTCCTGCCCTCTAAGGATTGCTTCATCTCCGCAAGCACCTGATCCTTTTCATCTCCGAGGTCAATGATCTCGTCACCGTCCTCCATATCCTCTAATTCCAGTGTTACTGTTGACTTCTCCGGCTCATCCTGCTCGGTCTGTGGTTCTGATTTTTCCGTTTCTGTCTGCTCCGCCTGTGTCTGTTCCGGCTCTGATTGTTCCGTTTCCAACTTTTGGACATCATGTCCAGAAGTTATTTCCTCCTGTCCGATGGACAATTCTTTTTCCTTTTCCAATACTTCACTGCGGAACATATCAATAAAGCCGTCCAAGACCGCCGGGTGGCTGCTTACAATCAGTTCACGGTTCATATCTATTCCATGCACGATATTTTCGGGAATGTAAAACTCCGATGCCCACGCTTTGTTATCCACTGAAAAACGTCCGTCCCACGATTCCTGCTGGATTGTGCTGGCAAGGACAAACGCCATGCGCTCCGAACCATACTGCTCCGCTAAAGGCTTCACAATATCATCCTTTAAGTGCATACCGTCAAAATTCTGCCGTATTGTTCCCTCAATCGCTTCCCTGCACTCCCTGTCAAGGTTTCGGGAATCTCTGTATTTATCCACTTCCCCATGTTCCATTGCATAACTTAGGGTATGCCCGTAGACAGCCGGATAACTTTTCTGTGCTTCTGACTGCCCTGCCTGTATCTGCTCCGGCTCTGACTGCTCCATAGAGGTCTGCTCCGTTTCTAACTTTTGGACATTATGTCCAGAAGTGGCATTACCCTCAATTTCTTCCTCCTGCTCCTCGGCGGCTCTTGCCTGTTCAATCTTTTTGTACTCACTTTCCATCAGACCGAGAAAAGCCGTCCCCATTTCTTCATAGGAAATCTGCTTTTCGGCATTCCCGAAAGTAACCGTCACAGCATCACTGCCAAATAATACTGCAACGCCATCATTTTCGTCTGCTTCTATTACCCTCTCATGACCGCCGATGAGAGCCTTTGCAAGTTCCTCACGGATATCCTCACCGCCCTGCATACGGCGGGCTATATCATGTATGGTATTATCTGATACTAAGCCGTCACCAAACAATGCTTTTTCAACCGGCTTAAATTTATCAATATACCCGTCCTCAAAAAAACGGTATCCCAAATCTTCAATCTCGTCCCATGCAAGAAAATTTTTCGCAATCAAAGGCGCATTATCTGTTTCAAGGAATTGTTTTTCTTCGTCGGTAAGCCCTTTTTCCGCTTTATCTGCCTCCTGCTCTTTTATGCCCTCCATTTCACGCAGAAAATCAGGAAGCATGGTAAACCCAACTGAATCCACAAAGTGTGCGCTGTTCTTTCCATTCTCATGCAGCACCACAATGTCACTGACAGAAAGGGAATGCCCCTTATAATCTGCCGGGTGGTCTATATTGAATTTCTCATAAAGCGCTTCCAGCTTATCCCCCTGTGTCTGCAACCTTATGAAGTCCTTCGATAATTCCGACAGTTCTCCCACATAGACCAGATTATAGTTTTCCGGTTTTATTGCATCCAGATTGTCCTCTATGATGCCCCTGCGCTTTAGGGATTCTGTGCCTGCAAAGTGGAAATCACGAAGCTCCGGATTGTCTTTTAACTGGTAAATGCCATATTTGTCAGAGCTGCCATATAAAAGCTGTGCCTCCTTGTTTGCGCCGCTTTCCGCAAGCTCTGCCTGCATAGAGCGCAGTTCCCTCTCATTCTCCCAATCGCTCTTTTCAATGCCGAAGATACCATCATGCCCCGTAATCTGTTCCTTATCGTCTATTAAAGTTTCCGAACCGTCCTTATGAAGCTGGTATACGGCAAGGTCACGGTCAAACAGCTCTAATGCCGTTTCTTTTGTAAGCGGGAGCATTTCTTCCCATGTATAGCCGTATCCGTGCATTTCCGACAGACCGATCATGCCATCGGGAAGCGCATCAATTTCTGCCTGTGCGTCAATAACCGTCAGCGCTGCATTGGCAGGCTCATTTTCAATCCTGTATGCCAGTACCTCCGCCAGCTCTTTTGTTTTCTCGTAATCGTCCAGCTTGTACCCGTAATTTACAATCAAATTTCTTTCATCAGGGGAAAATACGCCTTTTCCATGTTCCAGACGGTGTATGATAGATGATGCATATTCCATTCCGGATAATTCTTCTTCAAGGGTAACTTCCTCTGCCTTCAAGTCCACCGCAATATCAAAAAATTCCGGCATACCGCTGTTCCTGCCGTCTTTTACGATGATAGGAACATACTCAGCGCCGTTTTCCTCCATAAAATCCTGAATATTCCCGTCCCACTCGTTCCCGTCCAGAGCCGCCAGCTTATAGGCAAGGTCAATCGCCTGCTCCCGTGTCATGTTGGTAATCTTGTCAATCTCATATCCGTCATTTTCCCCGTACATGATTTTCAGAACCACATCACTGTCCCTGATCGGTTCATTGGCTTTCCTGTCCATCTCCATCGCATATTTGACATCTGTTATCGCATGGGTGTCGGTATCATAGATGTAATCTACATGAAATTCCTCTACTTCCTCTGACCTGTCATCCCCCAGATGGGTAACCCATGCGCCCCTGCTCTCCAAGTAGGCTTCCACGTTCTCCCGGTCTGCGTCCTTCATGGCAAGCAGGCTGTTCATCAGCTCCGTTCCCTCCATGCCCCTGACGCTTACAATATCAAAATGGGAACGCTCCGTATTGGATACTGCAAGGATAAACTCCTGTGACTGTTCCTGCATGATTTCCCGGTCACGCTGCAACTCCCTAAGCTGTTCCTCAATGCCCGTGATAAGCTCCGATGCCGTCCTGCGGATTGTGTCAAGGGAAGATTTCAGCTCCTTCATGTCACGTCCCGATGACCAGCCCGCTATATAAGAGAATGAATATTCGGACGTGTCAATTCCAAAATGCCGGCAGACTGTAAAAGCTATGCTCTCGGCTTCGATTTCTTTGGTATTCCTGTCCTTTGCAGGCGCAAGAATATCCTCTTTGTTGACTTCCTTATTGTGCAGCATGGAATGGGCTGTTTCATGCACCATCGTCTTTAATGTCTGGCTCTCGCTCATGCCCTCCTGCACCGCAATCCGGTTTTCCTCTATGTTGAAATATCCTTTTGAATCACCGGGAATGTCCTCAAAACCGATTGGGGCAGGGGCAACATTGGTGACTGCCTTGATAAAATCCTCATAACCCTCCACCGTGGATAAAAGCTCTTTTGCTTCCAGTTCCGGAAGCGGCTCTCCGTCCGTCTGCGATACGTCAAACACCGACACGGCACGGAAAGCGGGAATTTTAACCTCGACTTCCTCCGTCTGCGGCATACCGTCCTTATCCAGCATGACCTCCCCGGTCACAGGGTCTAATTTATCCCGTTCCTCTTTTATTTTATAAGGGGCAGGGGCAAGGATACGGATTCCCTTCTCCCCCTTGTTTACATGGCGGTTGAAATTCTTCTGCCATGCCTGGTAGCCTGCGACCAGACTGGCGTCAGGGCGCTGTAAGGCTATCAGGAGCGTGTTGTTGACACTGTAATTATGGAATTTAGACATGGTGGAGAGGTAGTTTTTGTACTTCCCGCTCTCAAAAAGTTCTTTTAACCCTTCCTCCAGCTTGTCAGTGATCTCCTTTACTTTCTGTTTTTCTGTTTTTGCGTCTGCCATATTTTCAATCCTTTCCTTGCATGAAAAAAAGACAATCTGATGTGACTGTCTTTCTCCCTGAAAACAAAAAAGCAGCGAACTGTTTTTTACAAAACTCAGTTCACTGCTTTACTGTATCTGTTATTAAGTTACTTTGATTATGCCAGCACAGGCTCCCGTTTTTTGATGACAGCCTCTACTTCCTCTATGGTCTTTTCAACAATCCTTGCTATCTGCTCTGATGAATAGCCATCTCTATGCATATTCATAATCACGCCAGTTATGGCGTTATCTGTTGCGTTTTCTCTGATTCCCTGCGAAAGATTACACATAGCGCTCATATCCTTTCTCAATTTTTCATCTACCGGAATACTGTACTCAGTTTTAATGATCCCTAACTTTTCATCAACGGTCAGTTCCGCCGAAAGCAACGTACTCAGCAGACGGTGCAGTTCATACTTCTCATCATGCTCCGGAAATTCATTTGCTATACCGATCAGGACAATATTCAGCAGGTCAAGACCGCCTTTCCACGGATAAGAGCCTAACAGCTTATCATCCGTCAGATGCACATAGTCCATGCTGTTCTCGTCCATGTTCATGCACACCCAGATCGAGAAAACACGTTTAATATCGTTATAGTTTGTCTTGACAAAATCCCTTTCCTTCTGCGAGGAAACAAGGCGGCTTACATAGAAGACTGCCCGGTTCAGGATATGGTAACTTGTCGGTTCATCCTTTTGTGCTTCTAAATTTATGATCACCTGCG
>ERZ808041.906-NODE-906-length-15223-cov-5.542123_pt1 | contig 15223 bp, 16 predicted proteins | sample MGYA00380192_ERZ808041 | MGnify/ENA primary metagenome ERZ808041 (study PRJEB31490, sample SAMN06133412) | mouse gut metagenome | isolation source: Z1_1 | host: mice | place: China: Chengdu | collected 2015-05 ... | reverse complement strand
GTGGCCCTAATGCGGTGCAGCGTCTTGCCAAATATGTTGGTCGTTTCCTCGGTAAGCTCGTATTTTTTCATTTGACAACATCCTCTCGGTCTGTTACAATTAAAATGGTTTATTTTCTTATGCGCCTCGCGGGATGCCAGTCCTGCGGGGCTTTTTTTGTCATATCCGTACACAACTGAATCCCCGTACATATGTACCCTGTTTCCGCGCCTGCCTGCGCGCCAACTCCAAAGCCTCCGCATAGCTTACGTTTACACAGTACCGCTCGGTTGTTCCGTCTCCGTAGATCACTTTGATTCGCCTCATGTTTTCACGCTCCTTTTTTCGTAGTGTTCACAGGTGTCGTATCCTTCCCATTCCGCCGCTGCGTCCCCGACAAGCCCGCCGCCCTCTATGTATTGCCGCATCCTGTGGGCAAACAGCTTGCCTAAATCCTGAATAAGCGCCGCCTGCCCCTGTTCCGCGCTTGCTGTCTTTTCAATGAACAGCGGCACGGCGGGCAGAAATTCACCTGTTCCGGGGTCCCGTGTGGCGGTAAAACCTACCTGAATAAATTCTGCCATGTAGAAAGCCCCCTTTCTGCACGGCGGGGAGTTACTCCGCCGTTTTGTTGCCCTGCATCTGTGCTTTTGCCGCGTCCGTATTCAGGAAGTCGAAAAGTTCAACCATTCCTTGAATCTTCCACCGCAATTCAGGCGGCAATCTGCGGGCATCAATCAGAAATTCCGCTGCCTCGGCCTTGCGTTCCTGCATTTTGCTGGTTGTATTCTGGACTTCCATTGCGTTCAACTCCTTTTCATTGCTCCCCGCCCGCGGTATAATGGAACCGGAAAGGGGTGGTTTAATTGGATATGCTCATGCCTACCGTTGAAACTCCCGTTAAAATCGGCGGCTTTCTGTTGCGGGTCTATGCGTATCGGAAAGTTACAAAATTAGAAGCTCAACTTGCTGGCGGACAATGGCTAAAAGAAAATAAGCGCAAAACATATCCAAAACACGGCGAAGGAAAAGTGCTTACCATTTTTGGATTTGAAGACTTATAAGCTCTATCAGTACGCCCGCTGATAATTTGTTAAGCCTAATTGCGTTGTACTTTTCTTCTGTCGGGCTAATAATCAAGGTTTTCGTTTCATCATCTGGAAACATGAAAAAATGGTTATCTGCTCCCGCGCGGGTCTCCGTCGCCTCCGCCGCCTCCGCTTCAATGGCGGCAATTTCGCTTTCCGAAAGCTCTATCACATATTCTTGCGCCGTGTCGGGTTGGCCCCCCGGCGCGGCGTTCCTTTTTTCGTCCAAGATGTTCACCCCCTTTCCGGTCCCTGCTGGCATCGGGGCCGGAACCCCGCCGCCGATTCCTTCTTTTCGCCCGCTTCCCGCTTGTGATATAATCATAAAGAGGAAAGGGGGTGAAATCATGGGTACAATTTATGTTGACGTCAGCAAACTGTCCGAACACTCCGAAAAAGCCAAAGTGCGAAAGGCTTTTTTGGATTTTGGGTGGGATGAATTTGACGCAAAATTTGCTGATACCGTTATCGCTGCACCGCTCATGCAACGGACGGTCACGCATTGGGTTTTTACGTCACATCATCACGCCGAACCGCCGATACCTGAAATTCCTTCTTGCTGCACAATTTCCCGGCATTACTCACCCTGAATTACTTTCCTTGTTACAATGAACCTTTCGCATTCCGGGTCATAGTAAATCGTGGCCCGGAATTTTTCGTTTGGGAACAATTCAGTAATCCCGTACCGGCTGCGGGCCAATTCGCAATTTACAAGGAAATGGCATTCCTCCCCCGGCGCTCCGTCAAAACCAAGCTGTTTATAGCGTTCAAGAAACGCTTTTAATTCCTCTGGCCTGTCTGTGTCCCATTCCATATTGCCCCATATAAGCCCCATACCGTTCACCCCCTTTCGCCGCCCGCTAGGGCGGTTTTTTCTTGCTTTTTTATTTGCCCCCTTCCTAACTATATGGTATAATTTGTATAGAAAGGAGGGATTTTGTAGATTTGATTTTTTATTGAACATGGTATCAACACTGAAGGGGGAATTAGTTTATGACATTTGCGGATTGGCCGGACAACATTCATTCTACAAAAGATCAATCGAAAAGAATTGCATCTGCAAAATCGTCGGCAACAACGCCAGCCAGCATTGATAAGAATCAAATGACCGCCATTTTCCCCAGCACCAGTTTTATCTCCTATGAAACCACCTTAAAAACGTGTACTTGCAGAGATTTTACGGTACGCAAATTACCTTGTAAGCACATCTATCGCTTGGCTATTGAATTGGGCTTGTGGAAAGAGCATGCAGAAAGTGGTATCAACAAGAACCTGCAAATTACACTTGAAGATGCGGTTGCAGAACTTGAAAGCTTAAACGATGCTGAACAAATGATAATTAAAGATTTCCTTTATCAATCTTTATATCATGAGGCGATCAAATTTCCCGTTTTGGCCAGTGATTCTAATCGCCAACTAACCCGTTGCATATTGCTTGAACGTATAATGGAAGAACCAAGCATCGCTTTACAAGTGTTTAAACGGAATCAAATTTTACAAATCCTTGATGAGCGTGCTATATCTGGATTCAAGCGCAACATGAGCCTTAAAACTTTAATTGCATGGTGTATTGAAAATGTTTCCAATCTTTGGGATGTTTTCCCCAGCATATATGTTTTTAAATTTGCTGAAAATTTTCAAATATCTCAGCGACGTGTATATTCATATTTGCTCCGAAAATATGATTGGGCAATATATTACAATGCTGAAATGCAACGTATGAGATATCCGCGCGGCGCCCAATTTGGTGGTTTAACGATCTCTGTTTCTATTGAAAAAGATGGTCATACCTCCGTTAACCGTTCAGGCAATCCAGATATGTGTTATTTTCCTGATGACAAAATTACACAGCTTTTAACCATTTATGGCCACAATCGTTGTTTGAATGGCTTCCTGCCGCAACCATGTGACTAAATATTGTAGCAATCTGCATGATGCCCTCGCCTTTGGAATGCCCTCATCATTTCATTGGGAGGGCTTTCATTTTTCTCTGCGTTCACTCTGATTTTATGGTTTTCGTCACCATTTATCTCTTTGCAACTATTATATTATCACTTTGAGATTTAATTGTCAATCCTATTTTGAAAAAAACATTGACAAAGAGATATACAGATGTTACGCTTTATATAAGGTGGTGAAACCAATGGAAATTAATGGTCGAATTAAAGAGATTCGAACCTCTTTGGGTTTGACCCAAGCGGAATTTGGGAATCATATCGGATTAAAGCAAAATACTGTTGGGCAAATTGAAAATGCACAACGCGGTGTAACTGACCGTACTATACTTTTGATTTGTGAAAAGTATAGTGTTCGTGAAGATTGGCTGCGTAACGGTACCGGGGAAATGTTCCTTGAAACCGATTCAACGATTGTTTCCCAGCTTTCCAGCGAATACGGGCTTGACGCTTTCGAGACGGTAATCTTGAAAGGATTCCTAAAGCTCAAACCTGAACAGCGCGAATTTTTGAAAGACCGCATAAAAGATATGCTGTCGGATATTCTTGACGATGAAGTCGCATATAAGGAATTTCGGGCGGCATATGACAAAAAGCACGCATTGCCCTTTGCTGCCCGCGGAGGGGATACTTCCGGCCTTGCTGAAGCTGCGGAACGCTTTAACAGCACGTTTCCCGCCGCCGAAAACAAAGACGGAATGTAAGACGAAACCATTTTTGACGCGGCGGCAATGGCCTTTCTGCTTGAACAAGGCATATCTGCACTTCCCGTCAACCCCTGCGCCATCCCGCCTAAAAATGGATGGATGATTTTTAGCTACTCTGCTTTTGCGGCGCGGATTCAGGAAAGCGCCGCCTATCTGCAAGCGCACTATGACAAAGACGGCTTTGTACTGTGGAGCGAACCGGCGCAAACCTTTGTTGTCTGCTACAATGACAGCGCCCCGCAAAATGAAATCCGCTGGACCGTTACCCATGAAATAGGGCATATCCGCTTGCGTCATGTTTCCCCTGGCCGTCCCGTGCTGGCGCGTCATGGAGCGGGAAACCGCCTGTATGAGCTGGAGGCGGAAAGTTTCGCGCTGCGGGTCCTCTGTCCCGCTCCCGTCCTGCGGGAATGCGGGGTTGATTCCCCGGAGGAAATCGCCGGTATGTGCGGCATCCCTGACACGCGAACCGGCGCGGCCCTGGCCTATGTGCGGGGGGTTACCGCTGATTCCCAAACCGCCCCGCTGCTGTCCGGCATCATGCGGCAATTCGCGGGATTCATTGACGAAAATAAAAAAAACCGCCTGTATAAACAGGCGGCATCAAGAAATGGAGGTTTCATATTATGGCTGACAATCTGGCATATCAAGAGGAATTGCGGGACGAAATGTTAAACGGCAAGGTTGTTCTAATGTCCCCGCGGCCCGCTGTAAATCATAATCTTGCTATGGGCAATATCTACCGGGCGTTTGCGAATCGTTTAGACGGAAAGAAATGCCTGCCCTTTGCGGACGGGACGGATGTATACTTGACTGAAAAAGACAGGGTTGTACCCGATGTAATGATTATCTGCAAGAAAGAGATAATCAAACGCAACGGCATTCACGGCGTACCGGATTTAATCGTTGAAGTTCTTTCCCACGGAACAGAAAAGAAAGACCGTGGATACAAGAAAGATTTATACGAAAAATGCGGTGTGCGGGAATATTGGCTTGTGGACACTGAAAATCAAACAGTAGAAGTATACCTGCTGAAAAATGAAAAATTTGTATTGGATGAAGTCTATAAGGTTTTCCCGGACTATGTGGAGCTGTCCGCAGATGAACAGGAACACTATAAAAGTGAAGTCCCGGTTTCCCTCTATGATGATTTCACAATCCCGCTCGAAGAAATATTCCGCAATTTGTTTTGACAAAAACGGCCCTGCGCAAGGGGGTAAGTGTATGAATCCGCGTCCTGTTGCTGTGACACCGCTTGAAAACTATGAATTGCTTATCACATTCCAGAATGGCGAAAAAAAGATTTTTGACGCAAAGCCTATTTTGTCCCTGCCGCTGTATGCCCCTTTGAAAAACAAGGGTTTCTTTGATACCGCAAAGGCGGACGGAATGTGCGTCTATTGGAATGAAGATGTTGACCTTTGCCCGGATATGGTCTATACGGATTCCAGACCGGCATAAGTCTGTAATCTCTTTTGATAGGAGGTTGTTTTATGGGTTTCTTTGCAAAACTTTTCGGGTCAACGCAAGTTAAACGCCCGTCCAAAGCTCCCCTTGACACTCATATTCAAATTACAACAGCATTTAGTTCACATTATGACAATGTTGTGCAAAAAACATCTGGAACACTTCCGGCAATCCCCATTTCGGCATTAGATGGATATATTTCACCCTCTGGCGGTTTCGTAAATTATGGACGATTTCAGGTTATTGGCAAAAATCCCGCTACCAACCGCAAAAACAAACGTGTTTACGAAGTCCGTAACGAAGATGAAGCCCGCTCTCATGCAGAATCAAGCGGTTTAGTTGGTCCTTTTGAAGTTTCCGTTCTCCCATCTAAACCGCCTTCCGAATCTCAACTATCATACGCCAAGAGTTTAGGCGCAAGCATTCCCGATGGAGCATGTTCACACGATGTTAGCGCCATAATCTCACGAATTACAGATAATGACGAATCCCCGGTAACGGAAAAACTTGCGCATAAAGCACATATTTTCGGCCTCAAACTTTCCCGTTATAGCGGCTCTAAATCTATCAACGCATTAGCAAGCCAGCTTCCTCCATCCGAATATCTGGAATTTTTATCACAGTAAAAAGAAAGCCGCCCAACGCTGCAACGTTGGGCGGCGGTTGTAAAGGTATTTGCACATTCTCAAAATACAATATACCCTCGCCTTATTGTATCATAAAGGGCGGGGGAAAGAAAGGGGCATTTTATGAAACAGGCAGAAACCGCCGCCGTTGCCCGAAATGCGGTTATATACGCCCGCTATTCCTCACATAATCAGACAGAACAAAGCATAGAGGGGCAACTTCGCGTTTGCCACGAATACGCCCAACGCGAAGGTTTTACCATCGTGGGGGAATACATTGACCGCGCCATATCCGGCAAAACGGACGATAGGCCGGACTTTCAACGCATGGTTTCCGATTCCCGCAAGCGGGCGTTTCAGTATGTCATTGTCTACAAACTGGACCGTTTCGCCCGGAACCGCTATGACAGCGCCGTATACAAGCACAAGCTGAAGCAAAACGGGGTAAAGGTTATTTCCGCTATGGAAAATATCGGGGACAACCCCGAAAGCATCATACTTGAAGCCGTGCTGGAGGCAAGCGCTGAATATTACAGTTTGGAGCTTGCCCAAAAGATAAAACGCGGTATGCGGGAAAGCGCCCTAAAAGGGCAGTTTTGCGGCGGCGGTATTCCTTTCGGGTACAAGAGCGCGGGCGGGCGGCTTGTCATTGACGAAGCAAAGGCCCCCTTTGTGAAAAAGGCGTTTGAACAGTATGCCGCGGGGGTCCCCAAAAAACAGATTATAGAGGAATTGAACGCGGCGGGCCTGCGGAACCGAAACGGAAAGCCCTTCGGCAATACCGCTTTGCAGGTTGCTTTGCAAAGCGAAAAATATATAGGCATCCTTCGATGGAATGACATTGTGATAGAAAACGGCTGTCCGGCCCTGATTGACCGGGAAACCTTCGACAAGGTACAGGAACGTATAAAGAAGAACAAGCGGGAGGGCGGCAAGAATAAGGCAAAAATAGAATACCTGTTGACCGGCAAAGCCTTTTGCGGCTACTGTGGCGAAACCATTACAGGGGTTTCCGGCACGGGGCGGCACGGGGATATTCACTATTATTACTGCTGCCGTAATCGGCGGCTTCGCAAGGGCTGCAAGAAAGCCCATGAAAAGAAAGATTTCCTTGAATGGTATGTTGTGGAACAGACGGTTTTATATGTCCTCACCCCGGGGCGTATGCAGGAAATCGCCGCGGCGGTTGTGGCCCAATATGACAGCGAATTTAACAGCGGCAAGGTGAAAGAGCTTGAAAGGCAAATTGCCAAGCTGGACAGGGATATAGATAAATATACCGAAATGCTGCTTGACGCGCCCAAATCTGCCCGCCCCCGGATTTATGAGAAAATCGAAACTGCCGATATACAAAAGGTCGATTTAGAAATCGACCTTTCAAAGCTGCACATTGCAAACAAAATCCGCTATACCGAAGCGGAAATTGTGGCGTGGCTGAAATTGTTCTGCAAGGGGGACTTGTTCGACATGGAATTTAGGCGGCGGATTATCGACACGTTTATAAATTCCGTGTACCTGTATGACGATAGGGTTGTTGTGTTTTACAACATCCGCGGCGGCAAGCAGGTTTCCTATATTGACATGCTGGACGCAACCGAAGGTTTCCCCGGCCTTGACGATGAACCGGCCCCCGCAGATTCCGCCGAAACCCCGGACGCAAAAAAGAAGCCGGACACCGTTTCCGGTGTTCGACTTCTTAATGGAATGGTCGACCACGCCGGAGCAAAGTCCACTTTGCTCCGGCTTATTTTTTGCCTTTTGCAGAAAATAAGCCATCCATCCGCTCTCTCGTTCCTCCTTATATGCGGAATGTGCCATCAAGGCGAGACAGCACCCTTATAAATCAGTTTCGCCCGAAGTCATGGCTTTCCCGCACCAGGCAAGGACCTGGTGCCAATGCGCGCTCTGACCTTTTACCTTGTCTGGGACTGTTGGCCGCTCCAAACTGACCAATCGCTGCGGCTCTATTGACAAAAGTCCCCGGTTTTCTTTTCAAAAAGGAAACCGGGGACTTTTTCTTTGTATTTCCGCTCAATATAATTATTAAATGTTATCCTTTCAACGAACCCGCTCCACCTTGATCCATTGACAGCATGGCTCAAGGTGGTTTTTCTAAGCCGGGAAGGCTGTGGTATGGGATTTCTACACCGTCTTTATATAGTCTTAATGTAAAACAAAAAAGATTTATGCTTTCATTGGGTCTGCTGTGCTATCTTAATTATAAAAAGACATTGCGCCACTCCAATGATACGGAAGGAGAACCATATGGATGAACATTATAAAAATCCGTCAGCGCCTCTGGAAAATAATGAAACGGTGACTGGCGCCGCCAGCGGAAAGCTGAAAATCTTTTTTGGTTATGCGGCAGGCGTCGGCAAAACCTACGCCATGCTGGAAGCAGCGCATCAAGCAAAAAACGAGGGAATCGACGTGGTCGTCGGCTATGTGGAGCGGCACACCCGTCCGGACACCCTGGCATTGCTGGAGGGTCTGGAGGTGCTTGACTGCAAGGAAATTGACTATCGCGGAATCAAACTGAAGGAATTTGACTTGGACAGCGCCCTACAGCGCAGGCCGCAATTGATTCTTGTAGATGAGCTTGCGCACAGCAATGCGCCGGGATGCCGCCATACCAAGCGATACCAGGACATAGAGGAGCTTCTGCGGGCGGGGATCAATGTTTACACCACCGTTAACGTACAGCATCTGGAGTCCTTGAACGATCTTGTTTCTTCCATCACCGGCGTAGTGGTCAACGAACGTATACCGGATTTCGTGTTCGACCTGGCAAGCCAGGTGGAGCTTGTGGATATCGAACCGGATGATCTGGTCAAACGGCTGCGCGCCGGCAAAGTCTACCGGGAACGCCAGGCCAAACAGGCGCTTGAGAACTTTTTTACCGCGGAAAACCTGGCGGCGCTGCGTGAAATCGCCATGCGCAGGACGGCGGACCGGCTTAATCGGGCGGCTGTGCATGACCGGAAGGGGCAAACCGCCCGTGCGGGGGAGCATATCCTGATTTGCCTTTCCTCTGCGCCGTCCAACGCCAAGGTCATACGAACCGCCGCGCGTATGGCCGAAGCCTTTCACAGCGGCTTTACAGCTCTTTTTGTACAGACGCCTGAAACCAAAGAGCTGTCCGGCGAAAACATCAAACGGCTGAGAAGCAACCTGCGTCTGGCGGAACAATTGGGCGCTCAGATTGCAACGGTATACGGTACCGATCCAGCGGTACAGATCGCCGAATACGCCCGTGTCAGCGGCGTAACGAAAATTGTGATGGGGCGCATGAATCACCGGTCTAATTCTATAACCCGCAAAAAAAGCATGGCCGACCGTTTAATCGAGCTGACCGATCTGGATGTTTATATCATCCCTGATCAGCAGCCCCTTTATAAAAAACCCCTGGGAAAAATCCACAGGAAAAAGCTTGTGTTTTCCTGGAAGGACACGGGAAAGATGCTGCTTGTGCTCTTGATTTCCACTTTGCTGTGTTTCGCCTTTTACTCCGCCGGGTTCAGCGAATCAAATATCATCACAGTATATATTCTGGGCGTTCTGGTAACGGCCGTCTGGACAAACGGACACCTGTATGGCGCCGTCGGCTCGCTTTTAAGCGTAGCTGCCTTTAATTTCTTTTTTACTGAACCAAAATTCACTTTCCAGGCCACCGATCCAAGTTATCCTATCACATTTCTGATCATGCTGCTTTCCAGCTTCATTGCAAGCTCTCTTGCAAGCCAGGTTAAAACGCAGGCGCAGTTGACGGCGCAAAAAAGTTATTTCACGGAATTGCTGCTGGAAAGCAGTCAAAAGCTTCAGCAGGGCCGAAATGAGTTGGAATGCTTACAATTGGCCGCGGAGCAATTGAACAGGCTTTTTGACCGGCCCGTTTTATACAGTTTAAACCATCCGGATGAAAATCTGTCGTTTCGTGTGGAGCCGGCGGACGAAAAACGGGTACTGAAGCAATTGACCACCGAGGAAATCGGCGTGGCAAAGTGGGTACAGAAAAACAACAAGCACGCCGGCGCCACGACGAACACATTGCCGGATTCCAAGTGGCTGTTTCTGTCCGTCCGCGGTGCGCGGGGCGCCATGGGGCTTGTGGGGATTCCGATCGCCGGATATCCCATCCCAGACGCTTCTGAGAAAAATTTTATGATCGCCATTTTAAGCGAATGCGGTTTAAGCCTGGAGCGTCTGCGCTTGCAGGAGGAAAAAAACCAGGCCGCGCTTCAGGCGCAAAAGGAGCACCTCCAGGCAAATCTGCTCCGCGCCGTATCCCATGACCTGCGCACCCCGCTTACAAATATCAGCGGCAGCGCGTCCATCTTGATGCAAAAGGAATGCCCCCTGGATGACGCGGCCAAAGAAAGACTGTACACAGGCATCTATGACGATACGAATTGGCTGATCAGTATGACTGAAAACCTGTTGGCAGCGACGCACCTTGAGGCGGACAAGGGCGCCCTCCCCATGGAGCCGCAGCTTTTGGAGGATATATTCCAAAGCGCGGCAGCGCAGTTGGACCGCCGGGCGCGCGAGCATAATATTTCGATTGTATTGCAGGACCCGATGCTGATGGCAAATATAAATGCGAAGCTGATCCTGCGTGTTATCATCAACATCATGAATAACGCCATTCAATACACCCCCAACGGCTCGCACATTGTTTTAAGCGGCGAGCGCAGGGGGGACATGGTGGAGGTATCCATTTCCGACGACGGTCCCGGTATCCCGGACGAAGCGAAAAAGCATCTGTTCGATTTATTCTATACCGCGGAGCAAGGCCGGTCGGATTGTCAGCGGGGATTGGGATTGGGGCTGAATCTCTGCCGGTCGATCATTGCCCAGCATAACGGGCAAATCACCGTATCCGATAACAGGCCGTCGGGAACGGTATTCCGCTTTACACTCCCCGCTGTCGAACGGCGGGGCCTGGAGTGACCGGTGCGGACAAAAAATTAATTTTTTCTTAACGCCGTGTCAAAACCCTTAATCCCCGCTTATTACGGCTTGCAGTATACTATGGAGGCTACAAAAAAGCCTTGCCGCGCTTTTAAAGCATGCGGGAAACCCTGTTCGCAGCGCGGCGGAATGTCTCAGGAAAGGAAGGCGTATCGCATATGATGGATCTCTTGATGGTCGGAACGCTGGCTGTCTGTTTCGGGCTGGTCTGGCTGCTGACCAAATGGTGCCAGCAACAAAATGACAACCAGGAGTAACCGGCTTGAGATAAAGAGAAAAGCGGTAGGAAAAATCCCCGTCCGTGGGGGAGCTTTCATTTGTATTGATACCGCACAGTGCGGTGGAACGGAGGATTTATATGTTGATATTGGGCGGCATCGTGCTGCTGATGGGCGTATATCTGGTTTACGCCCTGGTACACCCGGAAAAGTTTTAGTATCAGAATAGTCAAGTAGGAGGGAACGATTATGCTGCAGCTTGCGCTGACGATCATTATATATCTGTTGATCGTCATCCCAGTGGGGCGGTATATGTATCATATCGCCGCTGGGAAGCACACCTTTGCCGATCCGGTATTTGACCGGGTCGACGGACTTATTTACAAAATCAGCGGCGTCAATCCCCAAAGGGGTATGAACTGGAAACAGTACGCGCTTGCCCTCGTGGGAACAAACGCCGTTATGGTATTCATAGGATATCTCATTTTACGCATTCAGCACATTGGACTATTTAATCCAAACGGCATCGGCGATATGGAGCCGACGCTTGCGTTTAACACGATCGTCAGCTTTATGACGAATACAAACCTTCAGCACTATTCGGGTGAGAGCGGCCTAAGCTATCTCTCCCAAATGCTGGTGATCATCTTTATGATGTTTGTATCGGCGTCGACCGGTTATGCCGCCTGCGTAGCCTTTATCCGCGGGCTTGCCGGACGGACCAAGGAGAATGTGGGCAACTTCTTTGTGGATCTTGTGCGTATTACCACACGTATCATGATCCCCTTTTCAATCGTCGGCTGCCTGCTGCTGGTATGGCAGGGCGTTCCGCAGAATTTCATTGCCAATACTGTAGTCACTACCATTGAAGGTACCAAACAGATCATCGCGCAGGGCCCCATAGCGGCGCTGGAAATCATCAAGCATCTCGGTACCAACGGAGGCGGCTTTTTGGGGGCCAACTCGTCGACGCCGCTTGAAAACCCAACCATTCTCTCTAATCTGATCGAATTATATTCGATGATGATTCTCCCTGGGGCCTGCGTTATTACATTCGGCAAGATGGTGCTGGACAGCAAACGCGCCCGCGCAGCCGGCCAGAACGAACAGGCAGACACGAAAGACCGTTCTCTCGTTTCCAGGATTATTGGCCGGGAAGGCCGCACGATCTTTTTGGCAATGGGAATCATCTTTTTAATCGGCCTGAGCGTTTGTTTCTGGTCTGAGAGCCAGGGAAATCCGGCGCTGGAGCAGGTGGGTCTCGATCAGTCCATGGGCAGCATGGAGGGCAAGGAAGTGCGGTTCGGTATTGCCCAGTCGGCGATGTTTACCACAACAACCACATCCTTCACAACCGGCACCGTCAACAACATGCACGATACCCTGACGCCTCTGGGCGGCATGGTCCCGCTGCTTCACATGATGCTCAACGTCGTATTCGGCGGTAAAGGCGTGGGATTGATGAATATGATCATGTACGCCATCCTCGCCGTATTTATCTGCGGGCTGATGATTGGGCGCACGCCGGAGTACTTAGGCAAGAAGATCGAGGGGCGCGAAATGAAGCTCACCGCTCTTTGCATTATCATTCATCCGCTGCTGATCCTTTCCTTCTCTGCGCTGGCGGTAGCCGTCCCTGCGGGGCTGGAGGGCATCACAAACCCCGGCTTCCATGGATTAAGCCAGGTGCTGTATGAATATGCTTCCTCGGCGGCCAACAACGGTTCCGGATTTGAAGGGTTGGCGGACAACAGCTACTTTTGGAATATTACAGCCGGTCTTGCAATGTTCTTCGGACGGTATCTGTCGATCATCATTCAGTTGGCCATCGCAGGCTCACTGATGAAAAAGAGGTTTGTCAGCGAGTCGGTCGGTACACTGAAAACCGAGACGGTTTCCTTCGCAGTGATCCTGGTCTTTGTGGTATATATCTTCGCCGCCCTGACCTTCTTCCCTGCGCTGGCTTTAGGGCCAATCGCAGAGCATTTGACGCTTTGGTCCTGATGGGAGGTAGATAAAAATGAGCAGTAAACAGAAACTGGTAACGCCGGAAATTTTCCGGCAGGCGCTGGTTGGCTCCTTTGCCAAGCTGAACCCGCGCTATATGATGAAAAACCCCGTGATGTTCGTGGTGGAGATCGGTTTTTTTATCACCCTGGCTCTCACCTTTTTCCCCGGCCTGCTCGGTGAAACCGACGGCAGCGTGCGTACTTATAATCTGGTGGTTTCCATCATCCTGCTGATCACCGTCCTGTTTGCAAACTTCGCCGAATCTGTGGCCGAAGGACGCGGCAAGGCGCAGGCTGCCAGCTTGAAAAAAACGCAGAAGGAAACGCAGGCCCATCTGCTGGACGCGGATGGAAACGAGACGATCGTCTCCTCCAGCGAGCTGAAAAAAGGCGACGTTGTCCTGGTGAGCGCCGGCGAAATCATTCCCAATGACGGCGAGGTCATCGAGGGCATCGCCTCAGTGGACGAATCGGCGATCACCGGCGAATCCGCGCCTGTCGTCCGTGAAAGCGGCGGTGATTTCTGCTCCGTAACAGGCGGAACAACCGTTGTATCCGACTGGCTGAAGGTGCGCATCACCTCCGAGCCGGGCAACAGCTTTCTGGATCGGATGATTGCCCTGGTTGAAGGGGCGTCCCGTAAAAAAACGCCGAATGAAATCGCTTTAAATACCCTGCTCGTGTCGTTGACCATCATCTTCCTGATTGTCATTGTAAGCCTGTATCCTATCGGGCTCTATTCAGGAGTGCAGCTCCAGACCTCCACGCTGATTGCGCTGATGGTTTGCCTGATCCCCACCACCATCGGCGGCTTGCTCTCCGCGATCGGTATCGCCGGCATGGACCGGGTCACCCGGTTCAACGTGATTGCTATGAGCGGCAAGGCCGTGGAGGCCTGCGGAGACGTAGACACCATGATTTTGGATAAAACCGGGACCATCACCTTTGGCAACCGTCTGGCGGCCGACTTCTTTCCTGTAGAGGGCGCCAGCCGCAGCGATCTGATTCGCTGCGCCGCGTTGACCAGCCTCCATGACGATACGCCCGAGGGTAAATCCACTCTGGAGCTGGCACGCCGTCTGGGGGACAACAGCGTGGAAACCGATGGCTCCTCCTTCCAGGAGTTTACCGCACAGACCCGTATGAGCGGCGTCGATCTGCCCGATGGTTCCAAAATCAGAAAAGGCGCTTCTGACGCCATTGAGCAATATGTACTGGAGCAGGGCGGCAAAATCCCGGCAGATCTCCACACCCATGTTGAAAGAGTATCCTCCCTGGGAGGCACACCGCTGGCAGTATGTGAAAACAACCGGATCCTGGGCGTCATCTATTTAAAGGATACCGTAAAGCCGGGCATGACGGAACGTTTCGCACGTCTCCGCGCCATCGGCATCAAGACAATCATGTGCACAGGCGATAACCCGCTGACCGCCGCCACCATTGCCAAGGAAGCCGGTGTGGATGGCTTCATAGCCGAATGTAAGCCGGAGGATAAAATCAGCGTGATTAAAAAAGAACAGTCCGAAGGCAAAATTGTGGCTATGACAGGCGACGGCACCAATGATGCGCCCGCTTTGGCCCAGGCCAATGTGGGGCTGGCTATGAATTCGGGCACCACCGCCGCAAAGGAAGCCGCCAATATGGTCGATCTGGACAGCGATCCCACCAAAATCCTGGAAGTGGTGGAGATTGGCAAGCAACTGCTTATTACGCGCGGGTCGCTGACCACGTTTTCGATTGCCAACGATATCGCCAAGTATTTCGCCATCATTCCCGCAATGTTTATGACGGCTATCCCACAGCTTCAGATGCTCAACATCATGGGGCTGTCCACACAATACAGCGCAATCCTGTCGGCCCTGATCTTCAACGCGATTATCATCCCGTGCTTGATTCCACTGGCGATGAAGGGCGTCAAATACCGCCCGATGTCCTCTGGAAAAATGCTGGCGCGCAATATGATGATCTATGGCCTGGGCGGCATAATCACACCATTTGTAGGTATTAAATTGATCGATATCCTTATCACCCCGCTTTTAGGCGTGATGGGGATGGGCTTCTGAGGAGGTATCCCTTATGAATGAAACCACAAATAAAAGCGCCTTCCTCCACTGGGTGCGTCAGGCCGTGGTCGTAACACTGCTGCTTCTCTTTCTCTGCGGCTTTGCATTTCCGGTCGTGCTCAGTGGGATCTCCGCTGTAA
>ERZ808041.902-NODE-902-length-15269-cov-6.793115_pt1 | contig 15269 bp, 21 predicted proteins | sample MGYA00380192_ERZ808041 | MGnify/ENA primary metagenome ERZ808041 (study PRJEB31490, sample SAMN06133412) | mouse gut metagenome | isolation source: Z1_1 | host: mice | place: China: Chengdu | collected 2015-05 ... | reverse complement strand
GGGTTATCCTCATCCCCGCCCAGCAGTTCCCGGAACTCCACCTGTCGGGCCTGCAGGGCGCGGTTTCGATTTGCCTGCTTGATGGCCCGGCCACTCGCCGCCAGCTGGGCGGCCACCGAGGGGGCCAGCTCCACCATGGTCTGGGTGTCGCCGTGAAATACCAGCTCCACTTTTGACCGAGGGCCTTCCTTGTTTTTTCCGATTTTAAACACCCGGTTGGAGCTGTTGTCATCCGGGTTGGACGGGTAGACCAAAAAGGCGGCGTCCGCGTCCTGCTCCAGCTGCCCGGACTCCCGGAAAGAGTGCATGGACGGAGGCACTGGCTTCCCCGCCCGGTCCCGGGACTTTTCAGGCCGGGAGAGCTGGGCCAGAGCCACCACCGCCGTCCCCGTGCTCTGGGCAAAAGTCTTGAGGCCTTGACTCACAGCGGTGACTACTGCGTAGCGGTCGGAGCTTCGCACTCCGGGAGCCCGCACCAGCTGCACATAGTCCACGTAGATAATCTGATAACCGTGGCCGATGGCATCGGCTGTGATGTCGTCCACCGTGGACCCCGCCGCCTGGATCACGTCAAAGGGACATACGCTGGCTATGTCGCAGACTCCTTGCGCGAATTTTTCCCACTCGGCCTCCGAAAACTCCCGCGTTTTGATTTTGCCCAATGGCACCCCGGCCAGCGCGGCGATCTGCCGGTCAGTCATTTTCTGGGGGCTGGTCTCCAGGGAGTAGTAGCCCACCTTGTACCCGGCCTTGGCCTGGGCCATGGCCATGGTGATGGACAATAGGGTCTTGCCCGACGAGGCGTAGCCGCCCAGCAGGATCATATCCCCCAGCTCGGCGTAAACGGCCCGGTCCACCGTGGGGATTCCCCAGGGCAGGTACTTGGGCTTCTCCCCGCCCTTCATCCGCTGGTAGAAATCCTCAGCCCGTTCCGCCGCAGTCATCCGGGGCATGCGGTCCGTGGCGGACAGCGTAGAGGCCATCTGGCGCACCAGGGCTTCCAGCCCCTCGTCATCCGCCTCCGGCAGTTTTTCCGCCAGCTCCAGAATGCGCCGCCGCGCAGCGGCCTTGCGCACCATGGGGACATATTCCCCCACATTGGCGGCAGTTGGGGTGACCGCTAAGACATCCCGAACCCATCCTATGTATCGGTCTCCCCCCTGCATGGCGTCCACCACCGTCACCGAGTCCACCGGCCTACCTTCCCGGGCCAGCCTACGGATGGCGGTAAAGGTGGCCCGGCAGGTGCCGTCGATGAAGTCCTCCGGGGACAGCTTGGACAGCACCAAGGGGATGCACCGGGGGTCGAAGAGCATGGAGCCGATCACTGAGATCTGGGCCTGGTAGGCCCGGTCAAGGGGTACCATGCTGCTCAGCCTCCAATCCCCGTAGGATCCTGATCACGGTACTTCGGTGAACATTCAGCCTGTCGGCAATTTGAGCTTGAGACAGTCCGGCCTCGCGGAGCTGACGGACCTTGTCCCAATCAAGCCTGCGATGCGCTCCCCGCCGGGGCGGCGGAGCCTCCTCCCAGCAATTGCACCACTGGGGCAGATTCTGACAACGAGACGAGCAGGTTTTGTCTTTGCAGTCCACGCAGCAGGGCGTATCCAGGCGCTTACAGCCGGTGGGTATTTTGCACCGCCTCATGAGCTCACCTCCGGGTCGTGGGCCCAGCCGCCGGAACCGTCCCGGGGCGCGGGCGCCTCCGGGAGCTTGTCCGTCCAGCGCCGGTCCCTGAGCCATCGGAAGGCGTGGGGAATACCAACTCCATCCTGCCACATGCGGCTGGCCTTTTGGTGCTTGAGCGCTCTGGCCATCTCGGTCAGCAGCTCGGGTGAGGCGGCCAGCTTGTCCCACTCCTCCACCGCCTTCAGCCGGGACTCGCCCCCAGGGTACGCCTGCCAGAACTGCTCAAACCGCTCTGGGGCGTGGGTAGGCACGGACTTCTTCTGCCGGGAACGGTGAGGCTTGGAGGAGGGCTTGTCCCCCGGATCAGACTGGGCCGGAGCAACCTCCCCCGTGGGGGGACTATAGGGGGTCATGTCTGTTTCCCCATGGTTACCCCATGTATTTCTTATATTACATTTGTCGATTTCGGCATCTGAGCTTGTCGGTTCCTGCGTTTGCATTTGCTGATTTGTGCAAATGCAATTTACGTTTTCGCCATACAGCATAAACAGCTCGTCACTGGGGGTATACCATGCGGTGCGGTCCCGCCGGTCCTCGGCGAAGCTGCCCGTCAGCATGGCTCCCTTCTCCCGGCACCGGGCGATGACCCGGCGGATCTGCCCGGCAGTCCACCAGGGGAAGATCTCCTCAAACGCCTTGACGCTGTTGTAGGTCCACCAGCGACCATCGTGGAAGTTCTGGTTGTTGCCCCGGTTGGTGCGGTACCAGAACATGAGCGCGTGGAGGAAAATGGCCTCCTCCAGGCCGTACCGCTCCGCCACGCGGCCGTCCGCGTGGATCTGGGTCAATGGGGTCACAAAATCACCCCCTTGCAAATTGCGCTTCCCCGTGATATAATATTTTTGTTCCTACGGTAAGCCATGCTTACCCTCCCCCGCCGGGGCCTCCAGCCCGGCGGGGGATTCTTTATGCCCGGACGCGAAACTACGCGCCCTGTTGATCTGACAAGCATTTCCCCTGTTCAGCCTCCTCCACTGGGTAGAATCTCGCCTTGCCCTCGAACAAGGCGTTGAGATATGTACACTTGATCCAGGTGGCCAGCTGCCGCTTGCGCTCTGGGTCCAAATCGTCCGTACACACAAGCTGGTCGCCCACATGAACATAGCTGACCACTTTGATTTTCTGCTGTTTCCGTGGCATCTGACCACCTCCCTTCACAGCTTATTCCAGCCCACGGTTGTCCTATCTCAGTGACCATCTATGCGCATCGACGCCAAGGCGATGGCTGCGGCGGTGATGTCCCGGATTTTGTCGATCACATGGTTAAAACGCTCCCGCTCATCCTCCGAGATCACGCCGTCCCTGGCGATGTCGATGAGCTCCCGGTCCAGGCGGTCGTCGGCAAAGTCATACACCGCGTCGATCAGCGTCAGCGCGGCCTCGGGGAGCGCCATCTGCTGGACGTCGGGTAACAGGTCACGGGCGATCCGGGTGGAGTTGCGCAGGTGCTGGACCGCCAGGAGCTGGGAGTTATACACGGTGACCATCCTGTCGGCCACGTCGTTGGGCGGGAGCCGGAGCCCGGCCTCATAGTCGGCCAGGGAACGGGCCGACAGTCCCATCAGCTCCGCCGCGCGTTCCTGGGTTAGACCCGCAGCTTTTCTGGCATTTTGGTAGATGTTTGTGCAGTCGGTCTGCATGGTAAATCCCTCCTTGGGGTGGTATGCTTATGACTGGGGCTCTACGCGCTGTCGCGGCCCATCAGCTCGTCGATGGTACAGCAGTACAGATCGGCCATTTTAACCAGCATGGCCGCCCTGGGACGGTACCGCCCCGACTCCCAAAAGCTTACCGACGACTGATTCACACCCAGCCGTTGAGCAGCTTCCCTCTGGCTGAGTCCGGCATTTTCTCTGGCGGATAAAAAGCTCATCCCGCTCCCTCCTTCCTATAAAAAGATGAGTTGAACTAATTGACAAAAAACGAAATCTGCTTTAAGATGGAAATGCCACAAAGCAAAAGAGATTTCATCCGCAATGTGATAACCACAGGGATCTCCGTTGTCTCCGCTATCATCGCATTAATTGCGCTATTAGCGCAATTAGGCTTAATAGCATTGCCACGATTGTAAGTCCGAAGGAAAGTCTACGAGCCCATCTTGGCTCAGGTTTTGTAGATGCCGCATGTAGCTTTTTTTCTTGCAGTTCTGTCACGCTGGGAATTAACAGTGTGTAAAAACCCGTGAGCACCACGCACGGTATCCCAGTTCGTTCGGTTAGTGAGGTTTCCATTTCCTTTATCTCTTCCTGATTGAGCCATGAATCCCGCTGTGTAATGAATATCAGCACTTTTGTGCCATTGGGCACGGCGATCATTCCTCTCGCCTCCTTCTTCTTCCCCATGATTGCCCTTCATTGTGCTAACCACAGCTTTGATACCAACTACCAATCCCGCTCCAAGGTCACGCGCCGGAAGTAATCCCAGCTGTCGCCGTTGTTCATGCACTCGTTCCACATATCCAGCAAGAATGTCGCGGAATAGCCGCTGGCAGCGCTCAAGGCGTCAATCTTATCCATCAAGTAATTTTTCATAGCACTCATTTTCAAAGCCCCCTGTTGTTGTTAATTTCGCACCACGATTGCCCACCGTTGTGCTACACTCATACGATAGCATTCAAAAGTTGTGTTGTCAATCTTAACTTAGGCAATATTTAAATGTTCATTTATTATAAACAAAATAGCAGCCCCGCTTTTGGCGGGACTGCACAAATAGGAGTGTGTATAAATGATATTTATGAACACAGAGGATGAGTACAGCTATTATTGCAATTTCAAGGGCTGCTTGGCAAAAGAACTTGAGAAAAAATATTCACCCAATCCGTGGGTATTTCAGGATGCCGTCCAATACCGGGATATGGAACAGCACTATACCGTAAATTTCCGTAATTTTGACAATTCGCGACATCTGTCTGTGGATGTCACGTATTCTGATGGAGCGTATCACTACACGTTTTCGGAGGAGTAACCGGGGTTTCTACCTCCAAAAACCCAAACTGATAGCAGGATTTTATCACGTCCACTTTTCCCCAACAGCGCAGATTCATATCCGGGTCAGCCAGCGAACAGTAGCCCTGTCTTTCCATTCCCTCATATGTGATGATCGACAGGTTTTCAGGGCGTGCCATGTCGAACAACCATTGGCGAAAGCAATAAGACAGCGGATACCCGGCATTAAAGTACAGCGCCCCGACCAGGAGCCGGAACCAGGGTTTCTTTTTCTTTGGTTTTCCTTTTTCGTTCATTTAGCCGTCCCTCCGTTTTTATGTTTGCCTGCATTATACATTCAAAGGTTGCGTTAGTCAAGGGGGTTTATCATGTTTTATTCACGGTTGACCTCGCTTTGTGCAGAACGCGGGGTTAAAATTACAAATGTTGTTTCCGAACTTAAAATGGGGAGCGGCAACTTGTCCAACTGGAAATCCGGGCGGATGCCCAGAGGAGAATCCCTCTCCAAACTCGCTGATTACTTCAACGTCTCCACTGACTATCTCCTTGGCCGAACAGACGATCCCAGCCCAGCGGGGATGGGAGTAGAACTCAGCCCCCTGCGCTCCACCCTGTTGAGCAACTTCGACCAACTCAACCAAGAGGGCCAGGAGCGGCTCGTTGAAACTTCGGATGATATGGTTAACTCCGGGAAATATAAAAAATCTTGTACGAATAAGCTGGGCAAGGCGAAAGATGACTAGACTCCCTTAATGTTTCGCAGTTGTCATGAATCCCACCCCTGTACCTCGGTGCGGCCTCGGCGGCGCTATACTGGACTTGGCCCGCAAATGCACGGCTTCTCTGCCCAGCAGGTATCATGTCTGCTGATTCAGTTGTTGTTGCCCGCCCCGCGCCTTCACCTTGCCGGGGTGATTTGTACCTGTGCTATGAGGTATGCTCATACTATATCTAGAAAAATCTAATTCGTCAAGTCCGAAAACTAGCATTTTCTAGTTTTCGGTGAATTAACCAAAAATGGAGGCCAATTTTATGCCAATTCAACGAATAATACACCTGATAGAGCTCTTTGACATTACTGCAAAAACATTGATGGAGGCAACTTCGTTGTCTAACAGCGCAATTTCGGAGTGGAAAAAAGGGAAAGCAAAACCTTCAGCTGAAGCACTCGTAAAAATTTCTAAATATTTTGAAGTGCCTATCGAATATTTATTAGGAATGGGTGTCTTTGAAAATTGGGAAGAATTTCAGTCTGAAGAAGCTCTTGACGCAATATCAAATGCTTTTGATACAGACTTTGAAGGAGCGTATTTGTCAACAGGCGAGAGTGTAATTGGGCTACGCTATAGGGCAATTTTCAATGGAGAATTAGAACGGATTCGTTTCTTTTCTTGGGCAGTAAAGTCAGTAAAGATCGAACCGGGTTACAGAGACTGGGAAGAAATTCTTGTGGCCAATGTTGAATATACAGATGTTTTTAGGATGATGATTTCAAAAGAAGGTCGCAATGATGGTCTAAAAACCTATACTGCCTCAGAACGTATCGAAGATTTCAAGCAAAGAATGAAGGAAGGCCCATACGCCCGTTTAGAAGAGGATGAAAAGCGCTTACTTGATTTGTATAGAACTCTTTCTGGTGTTCAGAAAGGCGAAGTGTTTAAAATAATAACCAGCTTTGGCTATCGCCCTTACGCATAAAGCCCCGCTCCTGAGGGCGGGGCTTGACGATCTAAGATTTGCAAAGGAGCCATCATTGTGATACGCTATTCAAAGCAGGCCATTAAATTTCTCGCGAAACAAGACAACGCCACCCGGAAGCGCATCAAGAGTGCCCTCGAAAAACTTCCGGCGGGCGATGTAAAAAAGCTCACTGGTCTGCCCTACTACCGGCTTCGAGTGGGAGATTTCCGGGTATTATTTACACGGGATGGTCATATTATTGAAGTCTCTAAGATTGACAATCGCGGACAGGTCTACAAGTAAAGGAGGCTGTGGATCATGAGTGAAGTGAAAGCCCGTTTGATTGGTGCCATTACAGTCATGGATGAGGACGGCGCACAACGCCTGTGGGACATCGTAAAACGCTTATATAGCTCTAACAGCTGGGAAGCCGTGGAGGAAGTAGAGCCGGACGAGGCGGACTTGCAAATGCTCCGGGAAATCCAGACTGACCCGGATTGCACCACTTTCGCGTCTGATGCGGAGGTCCAAGCCGTCCTCGGCTGATACGCTGGAAGGAGAAAAGCCCCGCTCCTGAGGGCGGGGCTTGACAATCAAATATTTCCGGGGTCAAAAATACCCCTTGCATATGCTGGGGAGGCTGTGGTATAATCACTTTGGACAAAGAATGCTGTCAAGCCCATCCGTCCGAGCACAAAAGCGAACCCCCGGAGAGGTAGCCGCTCCCCGGGGGGTTCTTTTGTGCTTACTTGCCCTTGACAACTTCACATCTGGCGGTTATACTAAAAATAGAAAGGGCGCTGCCGGTAGACGGCTGGCCCCTCAATCTAAATTACTTGCAAAGAAGTAACCGCCGAGCTGGGGAGCTAAGGGCGGTTACTTCACAAAAGCATAAAAGGGCGCTGCCGGTAGACGGCGAAGCCCCCTCTTATGCTGTGGCTACAGAAGTAACCGCCGGACTGTGGGGACAGGGGCGGTTACTTCTTTTTGTATACCTGCAGGAACAGGCCGCAAATGCCGATAATGACCAGACAAAGTTGAAAAACTTCCGAAGTCGTCATATCGCAGCCCCCCTCTCCTGGAATCAGGGGGCAAGAAGCGCCCCCTGTTAAGAGGGCTTCACCGCCTACCGAATACTGGCAGCGCTGAAAGCAATGCTTTCCTATCTCCAGCATATCACAGCTGCCGGCAAAAAGCAACGTAATTCTCCACGAGCCGGAAAGGAGCACCGTATGACCACCCCCTCCCTGCCCCGCTATGCGGCGGCCTATATCCGCGTCTCCACCGACGATCAGGCGGAGCTCTCCCCCGACTCCCAGCTGGAGGAGATTCGCAAGTACGCCCAGCGGGAAAACCTGCTGCTGCTCCAGGACCATGTCTACATTGACGCGGGCATTTCCGGCAAAAAGGCGGACCGCCGCCCTGAGTTCATGCGGATGATCGCCCAGGCCAAGGAGCCCGCCTGTCCTTTTTCGGTCATCCTGCTCTGGAAATACAGCCGCTTTGCCCGCAACCAGGAGGAGAGCATTTTTTACAAGTCCGTCCTCCGCTCCAAGTGCGGCATCGACGTGGTCAGCGTCACGGAACCGCTGATCGCCGGGCCCTTTGGCAGTCTCATCGAGCGCATCATTGAGTGGATGGACGAGTTTTATTCCATCCGTCTGAGCCAGGAGGTCAAGCGCTCCATGACGGTGAACGCCCGCCGGGGCAAGCTGCAAGCCTCTCCCTCCTTCGGCTACCGCGCAGAGGGTGGCAAGCTCGTTCCCTTGCCAGAGGAAGCCGCCCACATCCGCCGCATTTTTGACAGCTTTGTGGCCGGGGCCGGGATCTACCAGATTGCCAAAGAGCTCAATGACCTGGGTGTGCGCACCCACCGGGGGAATGCTTTTGAGAACCGCACCATTGAGTATATCATCCGCAACCCGGTCTATATCGGCAAGCTCAGGTGGAATCCCGCTGGCCGGAGCCGCCGGGATTTTTTCGATGAGAACGTCATTGTGGCCGACGGTGAACACGAACCGCTGATCGACATGGAAACATGGGAAGCGGCCCAGGACCGTATGGACCGCATCAAGGCGCAGTTTGCGTACAAGGCCCGGCCCACCTACGAGCTGAAACACTGGCTGTCCGGGCTGGTGCGCTGCTCCGCCTGCGGGGGCACGCTGATCTTCTCCAAGCCCCATTATTTCAAATGCAATAACTGGGTCCGGGGCAGCTGCACTCACTCCCAGCACATTAGGGCGGATATCCTGGCCGAAGCGGTCATCGCCAGAATGGCCGAAGACGCTTTCGGCTCAACCCAGATTGCCTATGACGTCACATATACGGCAGCTTCCAGCGGCAGTGATTTGGCCAAATTGGAGGCCGCGCTCAAGCAGCTGCGCACAAAAAAAGAACGCCTCCAGGAGGCGTATCTTTCCGAAGTTCTGGACCTTGCGGATTTCGCGAAAATGAAAAAGGCGCTGGATGACAACACGCGCCAGCTCCAGGAGCAGATGGAAGCCCAGCGGAATCGGATCGGCAAAGATGCCGTCATCCCTGCGATACGAGCCTCTATCGCCACAGCGTTGGAAACCCTTCGTTCGCCTGAAACCTCAATTGAGGAGAAAAATCTGGCTGCCCGCTCCATCCTGGAGACCTGTGTGTTTGATAAAGAGGCATCTACCCTCGCCGTCACCTATCGAATGCTGCTCTGATTTTATTGTAGCCTATTGCAGTACGGTGGTCCAGACGGCGAGCTTGGCGCCTCCCTGCGCTATCTGTCCCAGCGCTACTCCATGCCCTACCCCGAGCTGAAAGGGCTGCTCACTGATATAGGTACGGAGGGGTCGTTTTGACACCCCGGCTCCAAACCGTTGGTATCACTGGGTTTTTCGGAGGTGGTGCTGGAGGACACCGTGGGGTCATTCTTGCACACATCGTCTTTTGTAGGTGCTTTACCCTCCAATTTTCGATTCAAATTGCGCAGATTTTCCAGGATAAATGTCCATTTCTGCGGCAAAAGGTTCAAATATACTTCTACCCGTCTGTCCTTGTAAACTACCATGTGATCCAGCAGATTTTTATAGAATATTTCGCTGTCTGTCTCGCCTCTAGCGATAGCCGTTATTTGCCTCTCCACATCCTTTCGTAAATCCTCCGGCTCGTAAGCGGCCCCCGCTTTGGCGTGTGCCGCATCCAATCTGACCCGCAGGGCGTCCAGTTCCCTGTCGTACCGCTCATTCACCAGCTTCATCTCGTCCTTGGTGATCTGCCGGGAGAAAAAGGCGTCCAGCACATCCGCTTTCTTTTTGGTGAGCTGTTCGATTTGATATTCCAGCGCTTCGGGGCGGTCAGTCTCCTGCCCCTCCCCTGCTTGAATCGCCTCCATGGCGATGTCGGTGACATCCTGGATGATCCCATCCACATCCATTTGCAGCGATGTGAAAGACTGCTTTAGGATATCCATGGCCAGCTCGTCCCGGAGCATCTTCCCGATATCGCAGCCCACCTGATTCCCCTGTGCGTCCTCATGTCGGTTTCCCTCCGTTGTGGCGGTGAAGCAGCCCCAGCGCCTGTAGAATGTGCCATCCTTCCGGGTTTTCTTCCGGGAAACGAAGCTGGCCCCACACTCCCCGCACTTGATCTTGCCACTGAACACGTAGCGGTTAGAGTGCCCGCCATCGTAGTCCCCTTTGCGGTCCCGCTTTTTCAGTTCAGACTGAACGATGTCCCAAAGCTCCCGGCTGATGATCGGCTCATGGTGGTTATGGATGACCACCATCTCCTCCTCCCCGTGGTTATACTTTTTGGTGTGGCTGAGATAGTCCGGGGTGATAGTCTTTTTCTGCACCAGATCGCCCACATATTTCTCATTTTTCAGCACTTTGATGATGTAGGTGTTCGACCACTTGGTGTTTCCTGTCAGCGACTTATACCCCGCCTCCCGCAGCTCCCGGGCAATGACGGAGGTGCCCTTTTTCTCCATACCGTACTTATAGAAGATCTGGCGGATGATCTCGGCCCCCTCCGGGTTGATGGTCATCTTCCCATCCTTTACATCGTAGCCCAGCAGCGACCTGCCGAACACCACCCCCTGCTCCATCCGCCGGGTCTGACCCCACTTCACCCGGCTGGAGGTCTTACGGCTCTCCTCCTGGGCCATGGAGCCCATAATGGACAGCCGCAGCTCCGCGTCCGGCTCCAGGGAGTTTATCCCGTCGTTCATGAACACCACCCCCACCCCGAGGGCCTTCAGCTCCCGGGTGTAGGAAATGGTGTCCAGGATGTTTCGGGAAAACCGGCTCACCTCTTTGGTGAGGATGAGCTGGAACTTTCCCACGTGGGCGTCGGCGATCATGCGGTTGAACGCCGCTCGCTTCTTCGTGGAGGTGCCGGTGATGCCCTCGTCAGCATAGACCTGATACAGCTCCCAGTCGGGCTGGCGGTCGATGTACTCCTTGAAGTAGCGCTGCTGGCTCTCGAAGGAATTGGCCTGGTCGTCCCGGTCGGTGGACACCCGGCAGTAGGATGCTACTTTCATCATGGCTTCTCTCCCCTTTCTTCCGTGCTGCTTTGTTTTCTGATGTGCGCTCGAAGCTGGTTTTCCAGTTTCCCTTCCGCGTATCGGTACTGCGCCTCATCCAGCGCTCCGCTGTCCTTCAGCGACAGCAGGATGGCCCTCTGGTACCCAAACAGGAACTGGCTGTCCATCTCTTTGGTGATCTTGCGGTCGTGTTCGATCCCGACCAGACGCGCCCGTTCCTCCATCCCGCGTGCCCCCTTTGATCCAAGGGTATGCATCGGACATGCCTACTTTGCTATTTGATTTGCTCCTTTCTTATCTGGCGTTCATCTGAGTGTTTGTCTGATATTTGCGAATGCCCATTTTGATCCTCCTGTCCGGGAGGCAGGCGCGGTACCGACAATATACCGCACCCGCCTCCACAAGTCTATCAATTTTTTACATCGTCTGCTCCCAGGTTTGGCCGCCGCTGAATTTCTGACCCATGGCCAGCTTTTTGATTGCTTCCCGGCGGAGCTGCTTGCTGTCCGTCCAGGTGGGGGCGCGGGGAGCTGCCAGTCGGTGTCACGCTCCAGGTCGGCTGCCACCCGGAACCATCCGGCGGCCAGCTCGCCCATCCAGCCCTCGTCCGGCTCCGGCGTAGTGGGACGAAAGCCTATGGTCTGGCGGTAGAGAAGGAGCGCCTCCAGGTTTTCTTTGAGGAAGGTTTCATCATGGAGGTTGCTGTCCCGGCATTTGCGCCCGTTGGGGCAGGTGAAGGTGATGTGCTTTCGGTTCGGCACCCAGCTCACCTCGTAGCCCTCCACCTCCATGTTTTCGATGAAGCTCTCCCGGCTGGTGGCGTACTCCAGCGCCTCGTTGATGGCCTGGATGAGGTCTAGCTTCCAGCTGTCGCCGTGCAGGCCGGCCTGATACTCGCCAGGCTTCATGCGCTTCTTTTTCTTCTGGGAATCGCACTCACGTAGCACACTCAGCCCATGGGCCAAACAGATTTCATCGTTCACCTTTCGGTGTGCCAGCAAGTCGCTGTAGCTCTGGTGGAGCTTGTGACCGTCCGCACAACTAACACTGTTTACCACAAAGTGGTTGTGCAGATGGCCGGCGTCAACGTGGGTGGCAACCACCACCTCGAAGTCTGGGAACTGCCTCTGCGCGAATTCCAAACCGATGGCGTTGACCTCCTGGGGCGTGATGTCATCCTCCGCGGAGAAGGATTGGACGAAGTGGTAAAACTGCGTCCCGCCTGTTTTTTGGAAACGCTCCTTAGTCATCTGCATCTCGATGAATGCGGACTGTGGGACACAGTTGCTGCCGGTGACCAGCCATGCGTCGCCCCAGCGGGTTTTCTCCTCCTTTTCCACGTAGTCGAGCACGCCGCGCATCGCACCGGCAGACTGTTTCTTGTTTTGAATCGCGGTGAAGGTTGCCATCAGCGCACCTCCCGAATCATTGTGCTCAGCAGGTCACACAGGCGAGTATACTCACCAATCAAATCGTCCCCGCGCAGGACGGTGATCCGTCCCATGTTGGCCAGCGTGGTAAGCTGATTGAGGTTGCGGCCTTGGGCCTTCAGCTCGGAGAGTACTTCATCCAGCCCTTCCACCCGAATGATCTCCTGCCCCAGTCCGCAGATGATCAGATAGTTGGTGAGTGTCATGTTTGCGTCGCGTGCCCGCGCCTGGAGCCGCTGCTTGACCTCTGGCGTCATCCGGGCGGTGACGATCTCCTTTTTCTTTTTCTGCATTGATGTCCTTTCTCCCTCGTCGGAGCAAAGTCCGCTCCGTGGGCAACGCCCTGTGGGCATTCCCCACTGCGCTCCCTTGCCCCTCCTCTCCCCGCCGCAACCACTTCGTTGGGGTGCGGTGGGGTCCCCCTTTAGGGCAGGGGGTGCCGGGGCATAGCCCCGGCGAATGCGGGCGGCGTATAGCCGGACGCGATGCTTGCCCTACCCTAAAGGGTAGGCATCCGCCCCAACGGGGCGTTTCTGCGTTGCCCTAAACTGGGCGCTCCCCACAGACGGCCGCACACCGCGCCTGGCTCACAGTGCGGGTATATTCCCGCCCTGCGCCGCAAGAGCGGACACAGTGCCGCACACGGGCTGGCACGAGGGTCATGTGACGAGAGGGTCAACAGGGACGATGTTCCCACCCCCAGCAGTATCGGCACTATCGGCACGGCGGAGCTCGATCAGCCGCTTCCCGTTGCTTCTGCGCACCACCCCCGTGATACCGATTTCGCTTAGGGCCGCAACACTTTGCAAAATTTTGCGGGACACGTTTTTTGGCGTAATGCCCTCCGCCCCGTCAGGGTCGACACGCTGTACCAGTTCTGTGGGAGTGCCGATAAATTCAGAGCGGTTGCGCAGCAATTCAGAGAGGAGAAAGATGATGCGGTCGCCCAGCAATTCCGGGTGTTGGTAGCTGTCCGCTGTCACCTCCCACACGTTGTCGGCGTTGCGGCGCAGCTTCAGCTCCCGGTACTCGATGTCCCGCCCAATGCAAGAGAGACGCGCCCTGCCGCTCCCCCGCTGTTCCTCCACCAACGTGAAGCTGGCGTCCACCGCTCCGCTTATGGCGGTGGTGCCGGAGATGCGGTTGAACACATCGTCCGCCTTTTCCTTGCGCAGATGATGGATGAGCAGGATGGCGATACCGTGGGCGTCGGCTAACTTTTTCAGCACGGACAGATCGCGGTAATCATTGGCATAGGTGTTGTCGTAAGTCGTGCCACGGATCATTTGCAGGGTGTCGATGATGACCAAGGACGTATCCGGGTGCTCCGCCAGGAACTGCCGGAGCTGTTCCTCCAATCCGTCGCCCAGGATGCGGCTTTCGGTGCAGAAGTGGACGTTGGGCGGCGCGTCCTCCGTCACATCGAACAATCGGTTCTGGATGCGCAACTGGGAGTCCTCCAGACAGAGGTACAGCGTGGTGCCCTGCTTCACCGGCAGGCCCCAGATGGGTTCGCCCTTGGCTACAGTGACGACCAGCCACAGTGCCAGCCAGGACTTGCCCACCTTTGGCGATCCTGCTAGGATGTGCAGACCCTGGGAGATCAGCGTGTCCACCACGAAGTTCAGCGGTTGGAACGGCTTGTTCATCAGTGTTTCGCCGTCGATGGTCTCTAATCTTTTCATTTGATTTTCTCCTCCTTTTCAGGGGTTGACAGCCCCGGTCTTTCGTGATAGACTAATTGTACAGTTGAGTTAGACTTCTAAGACTGTTATATCGTAACACAGAAGTATTTTTACGTCAAGACTTATTTTATAAAAATTTTATAATATGTCTATATCGGAGGATGTAGTCTATGTGGAGCTACAGAATGTATTTCGCGGATGGTCAAGAGCATTTCGAATATGACCCCTGGGGAAGTCAGGGGTCTGCCGCCACACAGAAAGCATATCCCTATCTAGAAAGCTTATTGAGCTTTTTGGAGTTGGATTGTGCGCAGATTGAGCACCAGCTTCACGAAATCCTGACGCGCTGGGAGTGCTTCTTCTCCACCGGGGAGGCCACGTGCGCCGACGATGCAATGCAGAAGATGGGAGAGTTGGCGGCGCAGCACATCTATTTTCAACTGCCCTACCTGCAATGGTTCGCACGCAAAGCAGATGAATCCTTGACCCCTAAAATGAAAACGGAGCTACTCCAATTTTTGGAGCAGCTCCCGATGTACCAACGACAGGCGCAGGCTTTTATGGAGGAGGTTCTGGACATCGACCAGGCTGGACGGGAGATGCAGCGCAGTATGCGCAGCCGGTATCTGTTCGATGGCCCCCGCAATCCCGCACTATTCTGCTTCCAGGCGATCCCGGTCAGTTTTGGTCCTGTGGGCGAGGAACTCTGCGGCCAGATTCTCCAGCCGGACACAATCCGTGACCTGATCGATTTTTCCCTGCGAGAATGTGTCACCAGCGGAATCCCAGTTCGCCGGTGCCGGAATTGTGGCAGGTATTTCCCTCTGACCGGGCGGGTGACGGCGGAGTACTGTGAGCGGCCCAACGCAGATCGAAAGCCCTGCCGGAACACCGGGGCTGTTCAAAAGTGGACCGAGAACCGTAAAGACGACACCGTGTTCAAAGAGTACCGCCGGGAGTACAAGCGCCATTTCGCCTGGATCCGGGCAGGCAAACTGTCCACAGAGGACTTTGCCGCTTGGAGCAAGCGGGCCCAGGCGAAAAAGAAGGACTGCGATGACGGAAAACTCTCGCTGGACGAGTTCAAGGAATGGCTGAAAAATTCGTAAACGACAGAAATTTCAAGATTTTCGGTAAACAGTGTAGGCAACTCATATCCATACATGATAATGCGGCGGCTACTTTTGCACAAAAGCCTCCCGTTCCATCAGCCCGTTGTACTGCCCCCACACCACGGGCAGCACCCGATCCAGTCCATACCGCTCCACGTTTTCTCTTGCGTTTTGAGCCAAGTTCCGCCGCAGCCGCTCCG
>ERZ808041.898-NODE-898-length-15342-cov-5.361415_pt1 | contig 15342 bp, 19 predicted proteins | sample MGYA00380192_ERZ808041 | MGnify/ENA primary metagenome ERZ808041 (study PRJEB31490, sample SAMN06133412) | mouse gut metagenome | isolation source: Z1_1 | host: mice | place: China: Chengdu | collected 2015-05 ... | reverse complement strand
TCTTTTGCATTTCAGCAGGCAAAGTAGCGATTATATCCTCATACTTGCCAGCATTGTCTCCGTAAATGCGTGCCAAAGCACCCGACTTCCGAAACACCCAATTCATTACAGTTCTCTTCTCTAGTTGGTATGAAGCAGCATAACCGCTCTTTGCTTTCTTGATTACAAGGTCACAGCCTTGTTCAATAAGTTTGTTATTAAGTTTCTCGACAAAGGCTTGATATTCTGGTGCAACTGCCGATAGAAACTCTTTGAACGAACCCTTTTCTTTTGCCATTACTTTTTCCTCCATCAAATTCCGATTTATCGTTCACAATACAACCTGAAACTTATCTCACTCCTGTCAAGATAAAATTCATTAACTGCTCTACATCATCAAAATCATCATAATCTCCATTTACGCCAGCTCTATGATACAAAACTCCATTTTTCTCATTTCTCTCTAAACAGTCCAAAAGCTTTTCTTCTCCATATTTTTTAGCAAATAAAGTAAATGTGTATGGTTTAATCTTACCCAATAATCCTTTTTTTACAATTTTCTTCACACTTATAACAATGTGTCAACCTTTTTGCAATCGAACATTTTTTATTCTCACAAGAATCATTATCTGGGCAACCGTTTGAACCACATCCATTACACTCAACATTTTCTGAGCATAAACAACATGCAAGACCACATCTGGCAATTCCTAATTCTCGTTTCATGGGACACCTCCATAACTTTCAATTTTACGCTTTCTGCAACTTCCTGATAAATGTGAATTTATTTACTGTTCCATATCATTTGACCGCCCAAATAAACGTTTTCTATCCCGTCTATATCGATGGATGTTTGGTATTGACCGCTTGAAAACAGAAAAGATACAAGTACTTTTTTTGCACTTATAAACACATTATTTCCCTCTTGTTCAAATTTCCATCCTCTAAGAGCAACCGCGGGTTCTTTTGCAGATACTTGTAACTCCAAAGTTGAGTTATTTTGCGTGATATTATATGCTAATTGCTTTCCATCAATCGGTTCTCCTATTACAAATAAATCCAACAAAATGCACAATATAATAATTCCTAAAGTTGCAATACCTATCCCTATTTTCTTCTTCACAGTATGCTCCTCCATCAATTCCGATTGTTTATTCGCCATCATGTATTAGCTGTTTAGAAGTTTTGTCAAATCCTCAATAGAAACATCCATTTTCACAGAAATTTCTTCCATAGCCATGCCGGTATCAAGAAAACGCTGTATCACCATTTTCATATCCTCACCAACCTCAATGATGTGTCCGTCTAAATCGTAAAATCTGATCACCCGCTGGCCCCAGCTATGCTCGGTCACTTCTCCCAGATATTCAATGTCCGGGTATTCTTCCAGTTTATTCAGAAAACCGTCAAAGTCCTGTTCCTCAAAGACGATTTCTGCATTATTGGATTTCTTTAATACCTTTTCTTTCGGCAGATCTACAAGCCAGTCAAAATCCTGCTGCAATGCCAGGCCGCAGGTAAAAGCAATGTTTCTGCCATAATCCTGGAACACCTCTAATCCGAACAAATCCTCATAAAACTTTCTCGCGGCGTTAATGTCGGCCACCGATATAAGCATACATACATGTTTCATGCAAATACTCCTTTCAAACTGTGGTTTCCCATTTCCACAAAAGGTTATTCATAATTATCTGTAAGTCCAACCAAATTTGCCACTGACCTTCACGGTTAAAAATTTATTATACCATAGGGCAGCCTGTATCTCTACTTTTTCATATCCGGTTTTATCCAAGATTTGTCCTGTTTTTGTCCAAGTTTAACCCTATCGGTATTTCCCGCAGTTCTTTCCGAAATTGGTGCGCGTAACGGATGGTCTTAACTGTACCGCCTTTATCTCGCCCGTCATATACTGCGATTACACGGTCTGCATGTTCCACCATGTAGCGGTTGCGCTTGGAATAGACGTTGGGCCTGTATTCTTCCTGGATTACAATAACCTCCGCACAGGCATCCAACAGGGCGTTTGTGTGTTCTTTCTGGCACAGGCTGTCCTTCCGTTTCCGGTATGGAAGCACTGCAATCAGTTTCAAATCTGGATTTTTATTCTGCAGCTCCAGAATCATCTCCGCAAAGTATTGATCCACGCCATCTGCAAAGCCGGAGAGGAAGACAGTAAAGCCATCGTTCACTGCTTTTCCAATTTCCCGGCGCAGAGCCTCCTTCACATGGGCTGTTTCCTCAGCCGGTATATCTCTGTGCCCTGTGACACAGCAAGTCTTTCCTTCCATTAGGTTCCTCCGATTGATAGATTTATTTTTGTATCTCCCATTATTATAATAGGTTTATTTTTTCAAGTCAACGCAAACACCCTTTTTTAATTTGTGAATAATGCGTCTGCGTGAGGTACAATCTATTACAGAATGGGAGGTGAGGGTGATGTATGAAGAATTCGTCCCGGAACGGCTGGCAAAGCTGAGATTACAAAAGGGTGTATCTGCACGCGACATGTCATTGTCGTTAGGGCAAGCGAACAACTACATCAATAATATCGAAAACAAAAAATCACTTCCTGCCATGCAGTCCTTCTTTTATATCTGCGAATATCTCGGCGTAACGCCGAAGGAATTCTTTGACGAAGAAAACCTTTATCCAGAAACCTTGCAGGAATTTATTGCAGAGGCAAAGAAACTGGATTCCAAATCAATGACATATATCCTCGGCATTATGAAAGAATTGAATAGCAAGAAGTAAAGCGGTCACGGAAAATGACCGCTTTCTTCTTATTATTCCCCATCCTGTCCTAAATTACATCTGGAAACACTCTATATTTATCCTGGTTTATGCCCCGGTACTCCCAAATCCTCCGGTTCCGCGCTCCGCTCCCAAATCCGAAACAAAATCCGCAATCACAACCGGGGTAATTACAAGCTGGCCCACGCGGGAGCCTTTGGAAAGTTCCTGCGGTTTGCTGCTTACATTACTGATAATGGCATGGATTTCCCCACGGTAGCCGGAATCCACAGGAGGCAGCTCACAGACCAGGCCCTTTATTGCCATGCTGGTGCGGGGGAATACGAAGCCAGCGTACCCGTCCGGTACTTCGATCCCGAACCCAAGGGGAACCTTTGCGATTTCTCCCGGCTGCAAAATGCAATCATAGGGCATATACACATCCGCACCGGCATCGTTCCCATGCGGACGGAAAGGGCGGCAGCTCTCCGGCACGCCAAAGTCAATCAATTTCATCTTCATGCGCCGCCTCCTTCTAAAAGCACCGGATAGTCATTTCTTAAAATGTCCTCCGGCGTCATAGCTGGTGCCAGTTGCCGTCCACAGGTCATTTTTCCCTCCAGACATTTGTCCTGTTGGCAGAATGGGCCTGTAAGACCGGAGGCAAATAACGCCGGACTTAAAGTATAAAGCTCCTGCCAGATTTTCAAAAGTACGATCCGGGTTTCGTCCGTATTTCTCCGACATACCCGCTGGCCGATGATGTGTTTCCACTGATAAGGCGTGGCGCTGATTATCAGCACATTCCGAAGCCCCTGGGGTGTGGCATAGCCAGCCGCATCATGGCCGATTCCTTCAGCACACAGCTTTTCGTAACAGTCCATGCCTTCGTGACAGCTTTTTAAGTACAGTTCCCGGACCGCGGCCGGAGCGGTTAGAATCTCATAGGGTACCGCAAAATCCGCCTGTCCGGTATAATTGCTGTATTGTAAAGACGCGCTCATAAACTTTACTTCGTTCTGGTGCCTGGTGATCTGTGCCAGAAAACGCCTGCTGGCCCCCACAACAGCCACAGTAATCACTGCAAATTTCTGGACCGTGGGGTGAGGGAGGCTCCCGATGGCCGCCACGGTATTCTCGCTGAATGACTTCTCATAGAGTGCCAGCAGATCATCCATCGTGGCGATCTTATGCCCCCGCTGGGTCAGACGTGCTGCAAAGACCATGTTTTTCTCGGCTTCTGCAACCGCCTGGCAATTCAATATCTTTACTTCAATCCGGTTGATTGGTATGTCCCTCCTTTACAATGGCTTTCAGTAAAAACAGATAGTTTAAGCTGTCTGTAATCTTTTCGTCCCATGTGCTCATGCCGTAGTCCGTGCTGTCGTCAACGCACATGTCATACAGGGAAACGATATGCTTCGCCAGCATCCCGGCAAGTGCACGTTCCGGCGTGGTGTGCTGCAAAGCTGCCGCCGCCTTAAAAGCTCCAAGCCGGTCCGTATCGTCCCCGGTGTATTCTTTGGTTTTCCGTTGCAGGATTTCCCTGCATAAAGCCACCTGTTCGTCAAAGGCGGCATTGACTTCCTTTTGTGTGATATGGCATCCCTCCTTTTTGAAAACAGAAAGCCGGCTATCCTAAAGCATCTTAGAATAGCCGGCAGATAAATGGTTATGTAGTTGTTACAGGGTATTGATTTCTTTTTCCAGTTCCCGGACCGCCGCTATGACAGTATCGAATGTAGATACATCACCATACAGCATATCCTTCATGGAATTGTAATCCGCCTCTAACGCAGCGAACCGGTATTCCGGCGGGATCAGCTTTAAGGTGCCTGGCACAGCCTCCGGGTACTTCGCCCATGCCCTGGGATAGAATTTCATTTTGAAATCCACAACCTTTTTAAGCAGGTCGGGCTGAGAGAAAGCGGCTTCTTTTACCGGGGTCATAGCCATGCGGTACAAATCATAATAATGCCTGGAATACCGCTGCGGCATTTCCAGATGTTCCGGCCTGTTGGCCTCATGGTGCAGGATCGTAGCTTTTTCCCAGAAAGTCCGCTCCGGGGCAACCGTCAGAATATCCGTTTCTCTCTGCTCGAACACATCAGGATAATACTCCGCTGCATACGGCGTAATCTCCGCGGACTTTGCCGGCGTCCATGCGGCCAGCGCCCCGATTTCCAGCCGGATCACCTGCAAGGTTCCCGCATTTGAAAACAGTTTTGGGTAGGCGAAAATAACCGTCTGCTTTTCTTCCTCGTCCATGTGAATGTCAGCCTCACGGCCAAGCTCCTGAGACAATCCCTCTTTGATTGCGGGGCAGAAGGTTTCTGCCAGAAAGACCTCCGCCCGTGCATTGGCCTCTTTGTTGAAAGCGTCCTGCTTCGTGTTGGAGCGTTTCTCCCAGGGCTCGTCTCTGCCATATCCTAAAACCCGCCAGTCCAGGATCAGGTCAATATCTTCGGAAAACCGGCTGATCAGGTGGAAGGCTTTTGACAGGCTGGTACCGCCCTTAAAGGTAATCGAATCCTTCCAGGGGGAACGGTGGAACAGATAATCGAGCGCAAAGCATACCCAAAAATCTTTTTCCACAATGGCGTCGTTAAGCCCCATCTTATCTGCCGTGTTACGAAACAGCCCCCGCTTATCATTGTCTGAAAATCTTGCAACGTTTTTCATCTCTATTGTACCTCCCCGGCAATCTGCCGTATCGCGTTGTAAACCCAGTCCGTAGATTCTGCCGCCTCCCTTAGCATAGCGGCTTTATCGTCCTCATTCAGCCGGGAGCTAAGCGTCTGGATCGTTTTGGAAGTGACATTTGTTTTCCCCAAAGTTTTCAATGCCTGAATCACCAGAACCGTCATATAAGAAAGACCCGTGATCTCTTTATTGGTCCTGTGCTTAAATTCCAGCTTTGTAGAATTCCACTCATAGGTCTTATATGGACCGTCGCTGATATAGGACCATACCGCTGTTACCTGCGTGGAAAGCCCTAACAGGTTCAGCGCCGTATTCCCACAGGGGGCAATCGTCCAGTGGTAGTTCCGGGCCAGCGCCTTTGCTACCGCCTCCGGGTCCGCCGCTACATATTCTTTCAGCATTTCGCTGTATTCCGGCTTTTCATAAACACCTTTCAAAATCCGCCGGAGCGTACCTGCATGTGTAAGCCGGTTCAGGTTCCGCCTTATGGTTTCCGTATCAGCAATATCAGCAAAATCAGAATTGACAAAAACGGTTCCTTCTGCCGCTGCGCCAATCCGTTCCTGAATCTGCCCGGAATATCCGTTTGCCACTTTGCTCACCTCCTTTTGTCCCGAATATTATATATTATTCGGGACAAATTTTCAATAGGCTCCGGGAGTTTTGTTTATAGTATTCCCACGCAGATCAGGATTTATACATCAATCTCAAAAAAGAAGAAAACCGCTGCCGGGAAGGGGCAGATCATATACTACTTTTTTGTCCCGAATTTTATGTATTATTCGGGACATTTTTAAGCAGAGGGTAAATAAATCCAGTCGTGCATCAGGCATACGCTGGGTTCGTCCTCCCTGGGGACCATGTGATAGGTACATTCCCCGTACACGGTTCGTTTGTCCTCAATCTCCATTCCATACGCCTTATAGAAGCGGTATTCCAGATTGGAAATGATACAGCGGAGCGTCTGCAGCGCCTCCCTCTGTGCCGTGATGATCAGGTCCCGGTCAATGCTGCGCTTTAAGAACAGCAGTGACTTATAAAGCTGTACCTCCGTCCGGTAAGGACGGCAGTCCTTATGCTCCAGCCAGTCGCTAAAGGCAACCGGCCCGCTCTGAATCACATCACGCTCCGGGTGGTAATACTCGTAGCAGTCCAGGTTTGCCGTGTTCAGAAGATAGAGCATTTCCCGGACCTCATTTTCCGGCATATCATAGAACCGCAAAAGGGAGCGGTACAGATGGACATAGCCGGGTATCGAAACAATGGTATTCACCATAGAAAAATCCTCCTAAATAGCAGGTGCGGGAGCAAATTGCCCCCGCACCGGTTTCCCATATTCTTGTTAATTGTTTACGGCCGCCAGCTTTCCCATAACGATGAAGCGGCTCGCGCCTCCGGGCGTACAGGTGGAAAGGGTCAGCACCTTATCACTGGAAGTCACGGCTACATCACATTCCACTACGGAACGCTCTTTCATGGCATTTAGCCAGGTGGTATAAGCCCCGTCGTCTTTCCAGTCAAGCCTCCAAGGGGAGGTATCGCTGCCGGACTCGCTGGTTTTTGCCACAAACGCTGTGAAAATTTCCACAACATAGCCGCCGTCAGGGGTGACAAGGTACATCTGCGGGTGTCCGTCATAATAGTTCTGCTCGTCATACTCATTCAGCGTGGCAAACATGGAGCCGTCCCGCATGTTGTGGCCGTAGATAATGGTATTGCGGTTCGAAAAATTCTCCTTATTCTCATAATCCGCAAACAGGCAGCCCGTCTTATTATAAGTGCCGTCATACAGGTGGTGCAGGTAATACTCGTTATCATCTGTCTGCGTCACCGGGTAGTTAATGGTCGTATCAGGAAGGGTAAGCCAGCCGATGATGTCCGGCCCAGTCTCCCAAAGAGCTTCAAAATCCACTGTGGGGAGGATTACAGAAGAATCCTCCCCGGCAGATTCTGTTCCCGTATTATCGTCCTCCGGCACTTCCACATGTTCCGCCAGCCCGTCATAGGTTCCGGCGCTCTCGGCATACTGGTTCAGGTCGTGAGCCATCAGAAATCCGCTGCCAAGAGCCAGCAACCCGCAGAGGGAGACCACCGCAATACCAACAGCTTTTCTTTTCTGGGCATTTCTGCTGTATTTGCCCTTTTTGAAATAGACCACGGCAAACAGCCCGCCGCCAATCACAGCCAGCGCCAGGAGCCCGCCATACAGGAAAATGAAATTGTCATCCCCAGTCTGCGGTACCGCTTTATTAGGGTTAGAAGGTGTTTTCGGATTGTCAGGGTTATCCGGGGCAGCCGGTTTCTCCGGCTTTTCATTGAAGAACTGCACCGTAGCTGTTTCGTTCGCCTTGATCTCCACGGTAGCCGCATCAGGAATGATATAGTCCTTGCTTGCCCGGTTGGAGATTTCCGTTACAGTATAAATGCCGACGCGCAGCCCTTTGACCTCGATCACGCCGGATTTCGGAGAAGTGAAAGTTTCACAGTAGGAACCGTCTGTACTTTTCACCTCAAAGGCAAACCCATCCTTGCGCCCGTCGCTGGAATCCTTTGTGATTTTCAGATTGCCGCGGTACGCCTCATTGGTAAAGCCACGTCCGGCCTCGCCGTTTTCCACAACCGCCACCTGGCCGTCCTCGGTGATCTCAAAATAGTAGGCGTTTTCGTCAAGCTGATAGCCCTCCGGCGCTTTGCTTTCCTTCACGAAATAGCCCTTTGCCAGAAGGTCCTCCGCGGTATGGTAGCCCGCATCCGATTCTTTCAGCGTGCCAATCTTCGTATCTTCGGAATCAAATTCCTTGTTGCCGTTGGTATCCTCATACAGATCGAATACCGCACCGGAGAGGAAACGCAGGAAGGAGTTGTTATCTTCGTCCTTTTTCTCCACGGAAGAAGGCTCGTCCACAGCTTCGGTTTTCATCACCTGCACGCTGCCGCGGATCAGGGTGTTTTCCACCTTAATCTCAATACTCTGGCCGTCTACCCCGATATAGATATGGTGCTGCTGCGGGCTTACCGTATAAAGCGCCGGAGAAGAAATTTCCTTCACGATCCAGTGGCCGTAAGGGATATTCTCAAAGGCAAAGCTGCCATCCTCGGCGGTGGTAACGGTAAGCAGCGCGTTTTCCTCGGTAAATTCTTCAGTATCAGGCTTGAAAAGGCCCATGACCGCACCGGCCAGCTTCACATCTTCGCCGCCCTCCGGGTTTTCACCGACCTTCACGCCGTCCACACGCCCGCGCAGCAGGTCATTGGAAACGGCCTCACCTTCATTCACAAGAATCTGCACCAGCGCCGCCTCCTGACCGGCATACTCAAAGACAACCGGATATTCGGTATCGGAGAGGATATGGGCGCTGTTTGTGGTGCGTTCTTTCACATAGTAGCTGCCAAAAGGCAGCTCGGAAGCAAAGGAAGCGTCATAGCCGCCCGTCTCATTCGGTTCAACGGAAACCACTTCCAGAAGCCCGCCCGCCGGGATCACGCTGCCGTCAAGGGCCGTCAGGTCTGCGGAAGCATACAGGCCGAAAGAAATATCTTTGTATTCCTCATTCATGCCGAGCCCAAAAAGATCGTCCGTTTCCAATGCTTTAAGCAGGCTCACATCCACCTTCTGGCGCTCGTCATAAAGTCCGATAGCGGTCTGCGTCACTTCCACGGTCTCGCCCGCATAGGTAAGCTCGGCATATTCCGGCTGGGTGTTCAAGACCATCCCCTCCGGCGCCTGGCGTTCCTCCAGTCGGTAACGGCCCAGATACAAAAGCCCGCTCTGGGCGGTTCCATCCTCCCCGGTGGTAAGGGTCTCTACAACGGTATCTTTTGCCGCACGCAGCGTACCGTCACCGGTATAAATATCTTCATCTGCAATCACGTCATAGACCGCTCCAGGCAGCCCCATGACTTCATACACCGGCTGGTACAGGCCATCGTTCTCCTGGACGGAAGCGAATACTTCGCCGGTCTTGGTGATGGCAAGCTGCCCCTTCTGCGGCATATTGTACTGTATACCCAAACGGGGCAAGACACCCGGTAAACTGTCCTTTCTGCGCTTTCAGAAGATAAGAGGAATGGACTTTCTTGGAAATATCCTTGCTGTACATCTCGTTCAGGATATTCTTGAACGGGGCAATGTCGTTGTTATCCCGCAGGGTGTCGATGCCGTCATTCATGGCGATATAGCGGACACCGTTTCTTGGGAAAAAGTCCTCAATCAAATGCCCGGTTTGCAGATAATTACGCCCCAGTCGGCTGAGGTCTTTCGTGATGACAAGGTTGATCTGCCTGCGCTCAATGGCTCTCAACATTCTCTGTAGGTCAGGACGCTCCATGTTAAGACCTGTGAAGCCATCGTCCTGATAGACTGCCACAACCTCCCATCCCTGCTTTTCGCAGTATTTTTCCAGCATATCACGCTGGTTTGCGATACTGGCACTTTCGCCTTGCAGGTCATCGTCCTTTGACAGCCTGCAATAGACCGCCGCACGATAACCCCCGGCAAGTGCCGAACCGATTGTTCTGTATTCCATTTCGTTCATCATAGCCATTTACCCACACAATCCAGACGGTATCTGGCTCTTTTGAACCTCATCTTCATTATACTTCAAATCTTTCTTTTTAGCAAGATATTCTTTTGAATTTGTCTTTCCATATTTCTGGGAAATCAGGCTGACGAACACATCGGTTGCGTCAAGCTCCCCGTCAAACACAGTAGTCACATGAATCTCTGTTTTGTTTTTTGCCATAGGCAGTTATCCTCCATACATGAAAATAGCCAGACAGAGGGTGTCGGCAACGAAGTCCGGCAACGGGCTTCAAAAGACCTTGCAAACAATCTCAATCTGGCGATGGTTACTATTTATATTTTTCTTTTATTTTTCTGTTGTTTTGGTTGTCATAGGGGAGAAAAGCCCGCAGTTATGGGATTTTCTCCGGCAACCGGCTCGGCAACGGGATAGCAACAGGGTGTGCAACAGGCTGTCATTTTCAGAATGGAAGCTCCATCTGTTCTGTGACCTCCACAAAACCGTCCACCATTTTTTCAGACGGGTTGCCGGAGTCCGTTGCCGGGTTTTCACGCTCCCAGCCCTTTTGTCTGCCATATTCTGAAAACATTCTTGGATTCGGGAAGTACCGCCAGCCGGAAATGCACTGGTTCATAATCTCGTTGATTTCCCGGATTTCCCATTGCTTCGGTTCGTCAAAGGCATGGTTCAAGGCTTCCTTGTAGAGCTGCTTGGAACAGACCATGCTCCCGGTGTACTTATCAAGATACGCCTGTATCATTCCGGCTTTGGTGTCCTCCGGCATAAAATCCCGCTGGTGTTCTTTGAGATACCGCTGCATGGCGGGGCTGAAAGCCAGCTTGAACCTGCCGCTTCGGTAAATCTCCATCGCTTCCGCCCACATCTGCTCGATATAGGCTCTGGAAGCGGCTTCGTCCTCCAAAATGTGAACCTCGGCTTGCTCCGGGTACACCATGACGGGGATAAAGCGGCGGTTGCCGGAACGGTCAAGGGGAAGAAAATCAAGGGCATTGGAAGTGCCGCCAAACACGCACTGACGGGGGCGGTCTGCCGGGTGGGTTTCATAGGGTATCTTGTAAACCTCTTTCTGCCGGCTTAAAAATGACTTGATTTCCTCAATGCTCTTGGCGTTTGCGGTTGCCATCATTTCCGACATTTCGATAATCCAGTGACCTTGCAGCTTGCGGTACACATTGTCATCGTCCAGCTTCCGCAAATCATCGGAGAACCACTCGTCCCGGATTGCCAGCAGACGGAAGAAGGTGGACTTGCCAGCCCCCTGACCGCCTACCAGACAAAGCATGATTTCAAACTTGCACCCCGGCTGAAAGGCTCGTGAGATTGCACCCAGCAGGAACAGCTTCAACGCTTCATAGGTGTAATCGTCTGCGTCAGCCCCCAGAAAGTGCCGCAGGCAGAAGCGGATTCGCTCTGTCCCGTCCCACACAAGGGAACTTAAATAATCCCGGATGGGGTGGTACTTGTTTTCATTCGCCACAATCCCGATGGCGTTATCAATCTTTTTCTCATTGGTAAGCCCGTAGGTTTCTTCCAGATAGAGAAGCAGATACTTCATATCTGTATCGTTCAGGGGGGTGCTTTCCCTGTGGAAGCCGATGGGCTTTATGATGTCCTTGCGGTCAGTCAGGATATTGTATGCGATAGCCCCGGAAAGCAGCGGGTCACGCTGGAATACAGTCAGGCAGTTCCGTATACTCTGACGGACGCCGCCTTTCTCGGTAGTTTCCAGCCCCTCCTTGATTTCCTCAATGCTCTGGGGTGGCTGCATGGCGTTCATGGTGTTTTTTAGTTCTTGCTGCGTCTGCGGCGGCAAGCTCTGCCATTCGCTGTTCAAGCTGTATCACATCCTTTCCGTAGTCCGTAATCAAAGCCGCTTTTTCCTCTGTTTCCCCGAACAGCAGCACATCCAGCAGATACTCCACTTGGTCTTGCTTCTGTAAGGCTTCTATAAACCGGGGATGAAAGGCTTCCTCCGGGGAGTGTGGGGCGTAGTCCGTTCTCCATGCCCGAAGCAGATGGAGATAATCGGCAAGAATACGGAAGCAGCGATTCTTTGCTTCCTGAAACTGTTCCTCCGGGGATTTCTGCCGGGTCTTGGGCTTTTTTACCTTTCCCGGCGGTTTCCAGTCCTCATAGGAAAGCCCGAAGTCCTGTGCCAGCTGTACGGCGGCTTCTTTCTTTCCCAGCCCATACAGGGCGGCGGCAAAATCAATCACATCCCCATCCGCACCGCAGCCGAAGCAATGGTAACGCCGATCCAGCTTCATGCTTGGGGTTTTATCGTTATGGAACGGGCAGCAAGCCATCCCGTTCCGACCTACATGGATTCCATAATACTCCGCAGCCTGTCTTGTTGTGACGGACTGCTTCACAGCTTCGAATACATTCAAATCTATCCCTCCTTGAAAATAAGAAAAGCACCTGACATTCTCTAATTGAAAATGGCAAGTGCCTGTTAAAGTTCCATATCCTGTTGTCTGTGTTTCTCCTGTGCCGGGGCGGTTCTTTGTGCTTTTTTCTCGTCAGTCTTATCCTGCAAGACTTCTTTGATGGGCTGCTTCTTGGGCGGCTCTTTGCTTTCCTCTGTGCCGGGTGTGGCTTTCCGTACCCAGTAGCGGATGTCCCGCAGCTTCTTCAAATCCTCCTGTACCTCGGTCAGTGGTACTTTCAGCTCTGCGATTTCGCTGAGAAGCGTTTCCTGCTCCTGTTGCAACTCATTTTTCGTTTTATCCTTATCGTCCGGGTGCTTGGCAAGGTAGTCAGCGGCTTTCTCATACCGGGCAACCTCCGGGTGTTCCTGTTTGAATTTTTCCTTTGTTTTCTTAAAAAATATCTTCTGGTACTTGTCATAGACGGGCTTACATTCCTTGCTGTCTGTCCGGCTGGCAAGAATCCCGTCAATCACTTTGCTGCGGGCTTCCTTTGGCTTCATCTGATTGCGGTAATCTGCGGCTGATTTCCCGGAAGATTCCAGAAACGCTTCTAAGTCCTCCACAGTGGAAAGCCCCTTTTGCCGGAGATAGGACAGGGCTTCGCTGACTGCCTTTAAGTCCTGTGAAGTCCCCCGGTTCTGTCCAGCCCTTGTCCAGTCCTTCCGTTCTTCCTTTCGTATCTCCATATACTTCATCAGCAGATTTGGAAGAAAGACCGCTTCCTCCGCCGCTTTTTGTGCAAGCAGCTCTTTCCGTTTTTCTCCCAGCTCGGTAATCCAGCCTTTGAGGTTTTGGATAAGCTGCCGGATGGACTTCATCAGGCGGTTGGCGGCTCTGATTTCCCGGTTCAGGTTGCCGATATTCGTCTGGATACCTCGCTTTTCCATCTGCCGGACAGCAGTCCCCTCATGGACAGTGGGGACTATATCAAGCCCCTGTCTGGCATAGGAACGCAAGTCCACACGCTCCGGGCGGTCATTGGCTTCCAGATAGCGGTTCTGGATGACCTCCCATTCATGCCTCCAGATTTCACAATACTTCTGGTCGTTCCAGTCAACCGTATCTTCCTTGTGGCTTTTCCATCTGCCGGAGGGAAGTTTTATCCGTTCCCCGTTTTCGTCAAGGTCATAAACCTTGCGGCTCTTGGGAAGCCATTTCCCATGTTCATCCATTGCCCTCATAGTCAGCATGACATGGGCGTGGGGATTGTGTCCCGGCGGATGGGGGTCATGGATGGCAAAGTCAGCAATCATGCCTTTGGAAACAAACTGCTGTTTACAAAACTCCCGGACAAGGACAGCATACTGGTCAGGTGGTATCTCTCTGGGGATGGTAAGCACCCACCGCCTTGCAAGCTGAGAGTTCCATTGTTTCTCCACCGCTTCGGCGGCGTTCCATAGGGTATTGCGGTCTGCATATTTCTGTGGGGCATTTGCCGGGAGCAGGATTTCATTGTGGACGATACCACGCTTTTCCGGGTAGTGCTTCACTTGCTGGTCATATTCACAGAAAAGCTTTTCGCCACTCTGGTAAGCAGCGGCGGCAACCGCAGACTGCCGCTGGCTTCGCTGTACAATCGTGATTTCGTTGTGTGGACAGGGCATTTCGTGTCCCTCCTTTCTATGCTTGGTGGATGGGGTGGCGTTTTGCCACCTCATTTTGGGCAGAAAAAAAGCAGGAGACCTTTTTCAGATTTCCTGCTCGGTGTGCCACTGTGTGAGCGGCGGGTATTTAGTTGTAAAAGTTCGGGGCAAGTTGACCCGATGTAGAAAAATAGCAAAATGGAATTTCAAGCTTCTACTGACAACAAATAAGCAAGCAAATCCTCTTTACTAAGAGGTTCGCAATGACTTAGTATGCAATATTTACAATCGATAGATTGAATAGTCTGAACCAAAGAATACAGTTTATCCTTATCCATATATCCATTATTAAAGAAATCTTCACTCGTTGAATCTCCTAAAAACAAAACTTTTTCTTCTGGCACATAAACACAAGTAGTATCTTCTGAATGTGGCGAAATTGTATGAAAGATTTGTGCAGTAATGCCACCTAAATCCAAAGTCATTTTATCCGAGAAAGTTATGTCGGACAGCACAATACTTAATTTGTCCTGTCCGCAATATTCTTTTCTAAAATGAATATCTTCCTTTTTCAGAATTTCGATATAATTGAGGTTTTTTGCCTGTTCTTGCTGGTCTTTGAGGAACTCATTTGTTTTGCCATAGGCAATACTTATTCCATTGATTGCGTGCATACCAAAGGTGTGGTCATAATGCCAATGTGTAATAACCGTAAAATCCGGCTTGTTAAACTGTTCCGCTTCGATTGCCCTGTAAAAATCCTGAACATGAGATGCCGAATATCCAGCATCAATCGCCAGAGAAATTTTATCTCCTTTAAGATAAGCTAACATCGGTCTGTCCACTTCGGGGGCGTGTTCTAAAAAATAAATTCTGTTGGTTAATTTATTTAATCCCATTTTTTGTCCCACCTTTCAGGTAATAATTCTTTCAATGTAACCTTTTGGTCATTGTTAATGGCAACTACTGTATTTTCATTATCCAGATCTAACTGTGAAATCAATTCTCTGCATCTTCCACAAGGCGACAGGATGCTGCCATCTTCATAAACAGATACAATTCTTTTGATTTTCGTTTCTCCATGTTTCAGCATTTCGGCAATAGCTGCCTGTTCTGCACAAATTCCAATTGAACAGGGCACATCAATACAAATGCCAGTATAAACAATACCACTTACTGTTTCTAAAGCACAAGCCACATGACCTGCTTTACCATTTTTCTTTAAATTTATGTTTTTTACCGTACACAAGGCAATATCATATAAGTCTTTCATCACTATCTTCCTTACTTAAATTGTTATCAACATCATTATACTGTATTGCCTATCGAAAAGATAGCATATTTTATGAAACTTGTCGGCTGGGAACAGCT
>ERZ808041.897-NODE-897-length-15394-cov-18.000718_pt1 | contig 15394 bp, 25 predicted proteins | sample MGYA00380192_ERZ808041 | MGnify/ENA primary metagenome ERZ808041 (study PRJEB31490, sample SAMN06133412) | mouse gut metagenome | isolation source: Z1_1 | host: mice | place: China: Chengdu | collected 2015-05 ... | reverse complement strand
ATGTGTTTCCCTGGAACAAAATCTATTACTCTACCATTCCGCACAAGCAGATGTCCGTTCTCTACCAAGTGAAAATGAGGTGCACTGTTCCATACCATTACAGCCATTCCCAAGCCATCATTAACCAGCTTATGCCCCCATTTTCTTTCTATTGCCCACTTTTTATTATCGTCTTCTCTTTTTGTATGTTTTGTCTCCTTCTTTGCTCTCTTTTTAGCAGACTTTTTAAAATCTTTGGCAAGGTCTATCAGCGTTTCCTCTGCCTGTGCTGGCGCCTTTTGAATGGCTTTTTCTAAATCACGTTGAAATTCTTCTAATCCATTAAAACTAAATTCAAAGTTTGCTGCCATTTTCTCACCCCCGATTTAACGCATAAAGGCATTGTTACGCCGTTATTTCGCAATAATGCGTTTTATTTACTGTATTTCTTTTAAAAAATCATAATCCCATTCTTGTATCTCACTCCTATTAAGATTTCCAGTTCTAGGTTGTTTATTTACAGAACTGATTACAATAGTTTTTATTATATCATTTTCTACATATATATTTATGCAGGCATAATTATAATCTGCTTCCAATTCTTTAATAGCCTTTTCTCCGTCCTCTGTTGGTACATATAACATATAGTATATATATTCGTTTCTTTCGGCAAAATAATAGCAATCCCCACATTCTTTAATATACCACTTTTTTAAAATATCCATTGGGAGATATGACCTTACTAAATCTAATCCCTCTTGTAGTGATAATTCGGTATTTGGATATATCTCAAATCCTCTTATCATGTGATCTTTAAGATTGTGCTCTGTGTTTATGTATGCATCTATAACTAAAGCCGTTGTGTCTGTTTTATAATCATCAAAAAAATCGTCTGGAAAATCTATCCTCCCATCTGCGTAATCGTTCCAAAAAGTATGTGCTGTCGAAAGATAATCATATAATACTGGATGTCCTTCCATAGTCAATAATTCGTATGCTGATATATCTTTTATTTCCTCGGTATCGTTCTTTTCCGTTTCTGTTTTTTCTGTATCTATGTTTTCCTCTGTTTCGTTTTTCTCCATTGTCGGTTCTTCTGTCGCTGTTGATTCTGTTGTTGGTTCCACTACCGCCGTTGCAGGTTCTTCTGTTTCCGATTCAGTAAATTCTATTACCCATCCAATTAAAACCGCCACGATTAACGCCCAAAACCACCACTTTTTCCAAAAAGGCTTTTTAGTTCCATTATTTTTTGTTAACATAGATCTTCCCTCCTTAATTTTTTATATTATACCCCCTTTTTACTTATATTGGAAGTTTTTTCAATGTTTTTTCTTATTATCAGTAATTTTCTCTGTACAGATAATTTCTAACATTTCGTTTCTCTCTTTTACATTTATTACAGAAATAATATTAAAATAACGGTCTTTAAATCTTATAAACATATCTGGTGTAATCCCTCTATGATATCGTGTTATAATTTTATATGTCAGCTCTGGTCTTATTCGCTGCGCCTCTTGGTACTCTCTACCTCTTGTTGGTTCCACACTTGCCCACACGGTCTTTACTTCTGTCAATATCTGCTCCATCTGCAACAAAGCATTTTCTTTTTCTTCATACTTGCAGAATGTAATTCGCTTGTTTGTTCGTCCGATATCCATATTTCACCTATTTATTTTGTAATTGCAGCATTAATGATTTTGTCATATAACTAAAATCTTCTCCAACACCTCCTGCAGGTGTTCTTTTCTCATACCAATAGGCTATTAATTGTTGCAAATATATTTTTTCAAGTACATAATTCGTTTTGTTTCCTTCTGCATCTGTTTCAGGATATTCTTTGCCAGTTGCATTCTTCAAATATTCTTCTGCTGCTGCAATTAATGTTTCCAATAATGAATCGTCCTCATCAATGTCAATCCTTGCGTACTCTTTTACCTCTTTTAGTGTTATTATTGCCATACATACACCTACTTTTAAAGCGGCGGAAACCCGCCGCTGTTACAATGTTTCATTAAATATTTGGGATTTTTATGTTATTTTCTATCTGAATTGATTCCTGATCCAAAACCATATTGATATGAACTGGCAAATCATAGTGTTTTTTTACTGTTATCTCTTTTTTAGGAGGTTCAATAACCTTTAGCCCGTCTACAATCATATCATAAGCCTCTTGGTTCAACTTCCTTCCGCTTTCCCGTCTGTATATCTCCAATGCCTTTCTAATTCCATGCGGATAAAGATACATCATGAGTTTATTATCACCATAGTCAAATCCATATTCTTTCTTAAATTCTTCCATGTTGACCATTGTGTACCACGCCCATCCATCGTAATCATAACCATCTTGCAATCTATCCGTCCTTTTCCATGTGGTATAATTATTACAAATTTCAACACCAGTTAACAATTTAAAGTCGCGAAACAACATGATATATTTCCCTCTGAATTTGCGGATAAACCATGGTAATTCTGACTGAACCTCTTTCTGTGAAAGAATATCCTGCATTTCGTGAAAACGATTGATGTAACGAGCAGTAAACACTGTTCCCTTTTTGCCTGTCAGTTTATGAGCGATAAATTCACAGCCTTTCTTAGTAATGCGATAACAAGAACGGTCTTCGCCTTTAACATCTTTATAGGTGCTTTTCTTAAAAAAATCAACGAATCCAATATTGGCTTCGTTAAATTGTTTCTCATATCTTCGCAAATCTCTTAATAATTTGCCATGGTCTTTCTCTATCATTTCTGCTACTTCTCGGCTGTCTAAAGTTTGTTCCAATTCTTGCATAGAAAAATCTCCTTTCTTTTCCTTGAAAGAGATTTCCCTTTATGATAGAATATTTCATAGAGAGAAATCTCTGACTTGGAGTGTTGCGTTGGATTGGTAGTCGGTGCAACGCTCCTAATTTTTTTCTTTCAAAAGTAGATGTACTCCTTGTCTGATAGCTTTACCTTTTGTAATTCCATGTTCTGCACAATATTGGTTTAGCTTATCATCTGTTTCTTTATCAAGTCTGACACTTGTTCGTATATTGATAGGGTTATCTACTTTTGGTCTGCCTGTCCGTGGACTCATTTCATCACCTCACTTTTGAGCATACATAAATTGTACTAAATGCACGCTTAAAAGTCAAGCACTTTTAACGACATCAATATTGATTTCGTTAAATCAATGAATCCAATTTGGGCTTCTTCTATTGTTTCTATCAACTATTTAGTTTTACTATATAGTTTCTGAAATACCTTAACTTAACAGAAGTTTATTTTGTCTTAACAACATTAGCCGCTGCTATCATCGCCTTTAGCATCTTTATAAGTGCTTTCCTTAAAAAAATCAACGAATCCAATGTTGGCTTCGTTAAATTGTTTCTCATGTCGCCGCCTATTTCCCCTGTGCTGCTTCCTGCTGTTGAATAAAATCTTCTACAACTGCTGCCTTTTCATCTGTTGCTGTTGTTGTCATGGTATATCCTAGCTGGATACCTAATGCAATAATTTTTTCACGAGAAAGTTTTTCTATCTCAGCCTGTGAATAAACCCTCGGTTCGTCTGGTTCTATAGATACGGCTGCTGGATCGTTTGATGTACTAATAAAATGTTCTGCCATAATAATGGCTTCCTCATCTACGCTTTGAATATCCAAGCGCTCCCGCACCTTGATACCCGTCTGATCGGTTTCCCATAACTTACCTGCAGTGTTTGAGATATCAATTGTCAGTGTTTCGCGGTCAAAAATTGTGATTGCCTCTTTCAAATCACCGCACACAATCGGCACTTTATATCCACCCGATACCGCAATACTTGGCAATGTCTTATTGCCTACTTTTTTTACCGGATATTTTCCAAACAACAGCATACTCATTGGTTTTGTTGGGTCCGGCTGTATAATGTATTTGCCGTCCTTATCTTTTAATGTGTCAAGCCAATTATAACCATCTTGATTTGTTACAACACATGAACTTAATGCAATCGCAGGGTCAAGAAGAATATTAAATATTCTTTTCAGATCGTCCAGCCCATCAACCGCCACTTCTAAATCTTTGGTTATCTCACGAATTTTTGCAATAATTAGAAAGTTTCTTGTTGCTTTCGCTTTTTTTGCAATCCATCTCTTCAGATAAGCAATAATGTTTTCAGCCGAATCACTTAAAAGTTCCTGTGTAACTTTCAAGATTCCGCCTTTTTTCTTTACTTTATAATCAAGTTTCTCAAACTGCGGCGTTGAAACTTCTGGAAACTCTGCGGCTTCGTCCACGTTATCAAAAGGTGTCTGATCTGCGTGCAGCTCAATAACCCTACTGCCACTTAATGTGCTTACGCGCTCCACATTGACCAGTGTTTCTAATGCGTCCTCCGAACGCCTTAGCTCTTTGACTGCTGTTCTAATATCTTTTGGCACTGTCAGTCCGCCGTCCTCATCTTTACCCTCATTCATGGAGTTAAGAATTTCTCTATCATCTGCTGATAAATCACCCTTTCCTACTGCTGCCCTAATTGCATTTACAAACGCACCCGCAATTTTCTTTGTCTGGTCAACAATTGTTTTTGCAGTTCCAGCCTCTGCCTGTTGTTGTACACTGTCCAATTTATCCTGTTCCAAATCATAGAGTAAATCAAACTGTGCCTGCAACTGTTTCAACTCGTCCTTTGCTTTTGTCGCGTCCTCAATCTTGCCTGCCTTACAAAGTTCTCGTACTTCCTGCTTTTTCGCCTTGATGCCGTCCAACATTTTCTTTAATTCTTCATTCATTGTATTTATGCCTCCTTGTTTTTACATTAAAAAAAGAATTTAGATCAAATCCAAATCCTCTAAAATTGCCGCTATTTGGTTTTCTTTGCCTGCGTTTTCAGACTTCTGGTTTTCTTTTAATGCCTTTTCTAACCGCAAAGCAATTGCATCAGCTATACTTTCAATGTCTACTGACTGTGATTCTGGTTTTGTTTTTAGTGTTTCCGGCAGGTTATTATATCTCTCAAAATAATCACTTGTACAAGCTGCTATATTGCTTTTTTCTGATACCTCAATATCAAAAAATTCCTGCCATTCTTCACCATTCTTCCACGTTTCTGCATCAATCAGCGCATTTATTTGTTCTGGTGTTACGCCTTCTTTGGTATGCTGCATATAAGTGTTTAAAATAACCTTTTGACATCCGTCTAAAATATCTGCCTCCTTCCTCATATCGTCCGCGTTGCCCCATGCAATGCTGCTTGGCTTATGAATCATCATCTGCGCGTTTTTCGGTATAATAATTCGATCTCCTGCCATTGCGATAACGCTTGCAATACTCGCCGCCAGTCCTTCAACGTATACCGTAATTTCTGCGTTATATCGTTTTAGAATATTGTAAATCGCAATGCCACCAAATACCGATCCCCCGCCGCTGTTAATATGTACATTAATTTTTGTGACACCATCAAGCTGATCTAAAAAGTCCTGCACATCTTTTGGCGCTTTATCTTCAGGAAAGTATTTTTGCCATTCTCCCAGACTTTCACTGTTAATATCTCCGAAAAAACAAAGATCTGCTGCCGTTTCTGTTTCATTGCGAATTTCAATACTGCCAATCTCCCTATATTGGTTGTTTTTGTCTTTCTTTTGTAATCTTAAAACCTTCTGCACCTTCGCCGCCTCCTTCCTCTTTATCCTTTCCAATGTCTGCAACTTTAATATAATTTCCGTTACATATCAGCTCATCACCGCCTTCCATGCACGGCTTATTCATAAATGACCTTGCCTCGTTTGGTGTATAGATGCCATTTTGCACATATCCAGTTAAAATTGCCGCTTGACTCTTTGCATCAGTACGCAGGATAACATTTTCATTAAATTTAAAATGCTTCCCCTCTGCTGCCTCGCAGGGTTCCAACAATTTATAGTTTATTTCTTCCTCATACTGCTTTAAAATATATAATTCTGTGTCAATATAAAAAGAAATATTCTGCATTTCACTGTTGGCATAGCTGCTTTTCTCATAGTCATTTATTTGATTCGGTTTTATTCCAAATGCGCCCGCAATCTGCAACGCACTATATTTTTTTAACTCAAAAAACTGGCTATCTGTTAACTTTATATTAAGCGGCTCTAACTTCATTCCAATTGGAATTGGTATAAACTTACCTGCGTTATTAGCGCCGTTGGCGTATTCCTCCAACCTTGCAATCAACTTTTTTTCTAATTTCGGAGACAGATCGCCAGTATACTGTAGTGCTGCCCGCGCTGTCAAACCTCCTTTATAAAGGTTATTCATAAAATTTTGACTTTCTAAACCACCCTCTATTGTCGCTTTCAAAATATCCCGCACAGGCGCTCCGGTCAACCCATCAAAGGACATTGATGTTTTAAAGTGCATTACATCACCAGAAGGAAACATATAACTTTCACCATTGTATTTATCCGTATACCAATAGTAAATATCCCCAGCGGCACCAAATACCCCCTTATCATCAACAATTACGGTTGTATCACTTGATGGCATTATCCACAAGTTTTTTATTACTATATCTCCACCATACTTTTTTCTTTTAAATTCCTTCTGAACCCATACATAGGCGTTTCCGTAATGGTTTCGGTTATTTTCAACGGCTCCCCAAAATGTAGTTGGTGTCATTTGCGGATTTGGGCGTGTTCTTAGTAAACTATAGACCGCATTCATACCCGCTTCCTCAATTCCCCGATCTGTTTGCTTATAAAACTTAATTGGCATTTTTCCCAACGTTTCAGATAACATTTTAAGACAAGTGAAATAAGTCACTTCACCCAAAATCTTTTTCGGCGTTTTTGATATACCCAACCATTCTAACAGTCGTTCATCATCCGCGTCCGCCGCTGGTCTTATGACTTTATTAAAAAATCTTTTGATTCTGTCAAATATCCTCATTCGTCGTTTGCACCTGCCTCCTTCTCAAACATATTTAGATATGCCTCTACACTCTGATCAGTTGTTATCTCTTCCACTTCTATTTCCATTGCTTTTTTGTGTGCACAAATAACTGCATCACAAGGGTCTATTCTATTTTTCTGTAACATTTTATCTATCTTAATTTCACCAAAACTGTTTGGATCGGATAAAATAGCATCATTCATAGATCTTGTTAATAGTTTGTTGCGCTCATCATATTCTATATTGTGTGCCTTCACTTCAAGCTGAAAGTCTACGGTTGCATCATTTAGACTTCTTGCACTCTGCGCTATCTCCAACAAATCACATCCAAAGTCTTCCAAATCTACCAGAAACGCACTTGCATTATGCGGATCGTATGTAATCCATGTTAAATCTATATCGTAGATATCCACCAGCTTATGCAGATGTGCTAAAATGGCTTTATAATCTGTTTTGATACCTGATGCCGCCGTCGTTACTGTCAATAATCCTTCCTCTGCCCAAATAACATATGGTGCATTGTCCTCCTGTTCCATATGTTCCTGCATACGCTGTTTGGGCATAAATGAATGCGAATAAATATAATATTTCTTGTCACCAGTCTTTTTGTCCTCATAGGGAAATTCCAAAGCAAGTGATGTGAGATCACCGCCACTCGACAAGTCCAAACCGCAAACTGCTTTTTGTCCTCGAAAATCTTTAAGAGTCTTTTTGCAGCCACATTTTTCCCATTCTGCCAAATCAATAAACGCTGTTTCAGAATTTGTCACCCATATATTAAGTGCCTTCGTTTTAAAATCAAGTTCTTCTTTGCCTTTCATTGAGCGTGCTTTCTTAGCATCCTCCTGCATCTGAGACATCAGTTCTGAATCATGTCCGCTCAATGGACAACATTTAATCCAATTCTTTATATCCCAAATATTGTCTTTTGGGTCCATTTGTGCTATGTAGATAAACTGGAGATCATTATTATCAATCCCTCTAAGCACCCTGCGGCAATACTGATATAACTCATAGCAAGGACCATTGAGATTAAAACCCGCCGTTGTTATTACCGAAATCAGAGACTGCTTTAGATACCTGGTACCACCTTTCAGCAACTTATACATTTGATTGTCTTTATGTGCATGGTATTCATCTACGATTCCCAGATATGGTCGAAAACCATCAATTGTTTTGGTATCCCTACCCAGTGCCTTTATTACTGTATTTGTCAGCCTGCCTGTGATTTCACTTTTATATTCCTTAACATCAAACAGCTCGTCCAAATCAGAATCAGCATTGATAAATTTTATAATTTCTTTAAATACTACCTTTGCCTGATCTTCTTTTGTGGCTGTACAATAAATCTGCCCTTCCCTGTACCTGTCAAAGTTGCTGCATTTAATTGCCAGAGCAGCATTCAAAATGCTTTTCCCCTGCTGCCTTCCCAACTGCACATAACTATCTGTAAAACGGCGCTTTCCGGTCTCCTTATGCACCCAGCCAAAAAGAGAACCTAAAATAAACTCCTGAAACCCTGCACAGTTGAATGCCTGTTTCTCCTCGCCTTCCGCAATCGTCAGTTTATTTGCAAGCTCAATCACATCTTCTGCTTTTTCTGGAACAAAAACAAATGGAAATGTTGAATCATTCTTCTTTGACTTTTTCAGATCGTCTAAATGTCGCTTAAATGCAAGCCGTGCATCTTCTCCAAACTCCTTTTTGTTTTTAAGATTCTTTTCTGCAAATTGTGATACACGGTCTGACGTTTTTAATATTCTTGCCATATGCTTATGCGTGTTTCATAAATTTATTTTCGGGCTTATCCTCTTTTTCTTTTGGTATCACTAATCTACACCTGCTTGAAATTGTAAGCCCCAGTTCTCTTGCGTTCTCATTGCAAGCTTTCATCAGTCGGATTTGCATTTTGGAAAGAGAATTATATTTAGTATATTGTTCTGCAAGCTGTTCATCATTTTCTTTGTCAGATGTAAACCGTATTTTCTGAAGCTGTTTTGTTATCTTGATATATTCCGTTTCTGCTTTCAGATACCTTGCAAGTGCATCACAGTCCAAATTTGACATTATCCCTAATTCGATTAGCTGGCTGGCTATCTCCTCAAACTTTTCACACTCTTTTTTCGATAAAAAAGCGGGTGGTTTTATGTTGTCTGATGGCGCCTTTACCTCCGCATTTTTCCGCTCATTATATTCCGCGTTTGTCAAGTGTTTTCGCCCTTTTTGGACTATCAACTCAATTGGTTGTCTCGGTCTTGCCATATCTATTACCCCCTTCTAAAAAAGTTCATTTAGGGAGTTTTTGCGCAAAAAAAGGGGGGCTGCGGTCTGTGTCAAAATTGCCAAAAACTTTTTTGCGCCCCCTACCCATTTGTTTTGCATTTATATGTTTGTATACACTCCCTTAGCGTCCGCTGCAACTCTGCCTTCTTTATTTTATCTTTATATGCTGTACTTATCATGTTATGTGTGGACTCTGATACACTTATTAAATTATTCAGATCACAACGCTTAGAAAAATCCTCCATCAGCTCCACAATATGATGTACTGTATCAGCCGGTTCAATTCTGCCTTCCATGATATACAAATAAATATCAATATTGGAATCTCTTGCTAATGCTTGTGCTCTTGCAGCTTTCCATTCTGCACTATTATAAAATCTTTTCGCCGTCTGATTCCTACAATGTATATCATATTCCTTATGGCGTTGTCGATTCTCTTCGGTCTTACTCATTGCATGTAGTTTACAATATTTAACGCCTTGTGGCACAAGTCTATTGCATCCTACTTTGCTACAATATTTCATTAATGCCATAACTCCTCCTTCCTATATATCTAAAAACAACATGAGCATCTTTACTGCTGCCATATGAAAAAAAGCACTATGACTGCTGCCATAATGCTTCTTTTATAAATATTTTTTTATTTTGCCACTTTGACCTAATACCATATTAACACATTTAAAACGGGCATTGTGGGCAATTTTCATTTTTTCGCAATTATTTTTTATTTCGTTTTAAATATCTACTCACAATCCGCTCACCAGTGCGACGGTCACAGTGCATTATTTCACCTATCCTTTCCCATGTAAATCCATCAATATACCGAAACTGCATGATGCGTCTGACTCTGCTTTCTGGAATGCTGTTTATGTATTGAATCAATCTTTTTTCCTCATTCGCCGCCTTCTTTCTTCTGTCGTCAAGCAACATCTTCTTTTCATGTAAACGCTTAGAACGCTTTTCAGCAAGTACTGGATCGTATCCATGAACGATAGCTTTTCCCTGAATATATGGAAAATTCTTTTTTGAAGCATCAACAGCGACAGGTGCATCTCCTATATACATCTGTTGTATCTTTTGTATGCTTTGTTCAAGCTCCTTAATCTCCTTTTTCAAATCAATCAATTGCTCAAGCTCTTTTTTGGTCACACTGATACCTCATTTCTGATACTCTTTTATTATTCCTTTATTAATCAACACATAATTACTTTTCGTTATCACTTAACACAAGCTTTAAGAACTCTACTTTCTGTTCTGATGAGAGACCATTATAATAATTTAGTGTTCTTTCAATGATATTGTTAAAAAATTTTTGAAATCTATAAAAAACTTGTTTCACTTGAATAATCCTGTATCCCGTTGCCTCTATCCGCTCTCTATCTTTTTCTTCAAAACTGATAACCATTCATTTACTCCTTTTATATCATTCTTTGATTAATTTCAGTTTAGTTGATTAAATCCTTGCTTATACTTCTTATTCTATCAAGGACATAATCGCAATTTTCCCATATTATCCAGCTACAATCTCCATCTTTTTTTGCATTTATCACTTGTGTAATTGTTTCCATGCTTGTATCAAATAACCTCTCTGCAATGCTGTCCCACCTTTTTGATTCTATCCATCTTTTAAAACGTGGCTTGTAATAGTTCACTTCTTTATTTTCCATATTTTAGATTCATACTCCATTCAAATTCTTATTTATCTTTTATAACTGTGTCTAACACCATTTTACTCATTTTATATCTTTGCTCATACTCGGGTGTTCCTGGAATGTGTTCTTTTCCAAGCCATTTAATAGGGTCTGATTTTTCCGCTTTCCAATACCAAGATGGTATTCCCATTTCTTTTGAAGACGTTTTCGGGTCTGAATATTCTGATTGAATCAAAAGGTCTTTTGTAATTCCGCCTTTTAACAGTGTTTTTGTGTTGCTTTTGAAAAAGAAAAGCATTGAGGCTTGCACAAGACACGCCATTTTCAATTCCTCATACGGTACCTCTTTTCCGTCCTTTATGTCTGCAATGATCTCACATGTAGTTCTCATATTTGTAAACCTCTTTCAAACCCTTATTTCTTGATTATTCGGGTTTATTGATAAATCCTTATTAATGCTTACTTCCATGTTTCTTCTGTCTTTAAAAAGATAAAAATTCAAGTTTAGTTGATTAAATCCTTAATTTTCTCAAATTCTATTGAGTATGTTTTATCTCCTGTTCCATAGTCGATAAATCCACCCATTGTTAAATTGAAAGAAAAAATATATTTTACTTCATGTCCTGTTAATTTTTTTATTGCTGCTTTTATACTGTTCAAATTATCCCTCCTCTGCTTGAAATCCTTACATCGTTCAGCGTAATTACTCACAGATGTATGAATCTGACAATTTTTCTTTTTTCCTCTATTGGCACAATCCTTACATAGTCTCATTCTGTATCACCTCCAAATCCTTAATTGGTGAACCATTCTTTCACGGTTTCCGACAGGGAACAGTCACGCTATCCCCCCAATCCAGCGCCTGACCACATCTGCTGCACCAATCGCCGAAAGGTTCTTTGATTCCTCTGACAGCGGCGCCGCATACAGGACAGTCCGCACGGTTTGTGTCGCTGTATATAACCGGCTTTTTAGGTTCTGCTTTTGTCAATGCCTGTATTGCCATATGCAATGCTTCTTTTCTGTCTGTAAGGCTGTTTTTATTTAAACTATTGCTTTGTGCTGCACTTATCGCTTTTAACCATTCAATCGCTTTCTTATTATCCATCTTTCCTCCTTTCTGGCAGCAGAATGCAACTGCTGCCGTCTTCCGTGATATATCGCATGAACAAATACTATAATTGATATTTCTCGATTATTCGAGTTTATAAATCCTTATATTTTTAACAGTCTGCGACGCTTCCAGATTTACAAATTAATCTACTACTTCCCAGTTCTCTGCAAACAATTCAATCATGGTTTCTTTCCAAGGTACACATCCAAATCTGCTTTCTACATATAGATACGGTGCTGTCATTTTACTATACTCATCTGGGTACTGTGCACGAATCACAACATCCGATTTCCATTGTGGCAATCTCATACCTTTTCCTTTTTTTACTTGTTCAAACGCCTGTCCAAAATTCATATTATTCTCCTTCCACTGGCACATCGCAGACTGTTAAATTCTTATTTCAATGATTATTCATCAACTATCAATATAAATATGTCTTTGTTACTACCTTCATCTTCTCGCATCCAACATACTGGGAAACCTTGTGCTTTAAGTTTTGCAAAGTCCTCATTTGTTACATACGCTGGATTTAAGACAATTTCTTTGACTTCACTACTTTTTACTTCTTTTCTCATAAAATCACCACCAACGAAAATTCGGTTCTATTTTTCTAGTAATTTATAATTAACACTTCTATATCTTTACTTCTATCAATCTTGTTAAAGCTATTTCTTTCTGGAATCTCCAAAAATTGCGTAAAATATTATCGTAAGCGTCAACCCAATACTCCAGATCAAAATAACCGTTCCGCTGAATACCCAAAAACTGCTAAATATGTACTTCAAAATCTCTAACATTTTAAATCCTTTCAATCCTTATTTATTTGGAGTATATTCTCTCTTTCTTTCCTGTACTATCATCTGACAACCACAATCTGGACAATCATAAGCATCATATAATGTAACTTCTGGTCTACTGTTTATAGCTGCTTTCAGACCGATTTCTATATTATCACGGGAAATATAATGTTTTTCATTGATTGCATGAAATTCGCACCCACAGATTTTACATTTCAACATATTATTTTTCTCCTTTAAAAATATTTTGTGTACCATAATGGCATATTCAAACGCATCAATAAAATTATCTCTATGTATAATTAGTCCTCATTTACTCGATTATGCGAGTTTATCTCTTCAGTTCCCTTTGTCTCTTCCTGTGCTTTTGCCGCCATCATTTGCGCAACTAATCCAATAAACGGATTTACTTCTATATTCTGCTTTGGCAATGTTCCATTTATTGCAATTACTACTACTCCGGCTATTTGTGCTGCAAATTCTGGATTTCTTACTTCCTTCATTGCCATATTGTAAGAAGCAATATACGCTTTTGTAAGTTCTTCTGCCTGCTGCTTTATACTCATTTCTTTTTCCCCTTTATCATAATTTTAATTAACACGCGCTTTCGCACACCAGCGTAGAAATAATCTATTGCAATGTTCTTCTGCACAAGGGCTACTGCCACATTCTCCATATTCCTTTTCACAGACAAGACAATTAAATACTCCCTCTGTCTCTTTTAAAGTCATTTCTGTATCCTCAGCAACTTTCCATAGCTCTATTTCATCTAATTCCATCACCGTTTCAACAATTTTCTGGCGCATATACTCAAGATTTGTCATTCTAATCCTTCCTTTCTTTCTACATTCTACACACTTTCACAACTCTATCCCTTGATGTTATAGAAGGCTTGCTGATAATATCCGTCTTTATTCCGTACCTCTTTAATTGCATCTTGTATCTCTACACTATAAACACTTTTTCCTGTGGAATGCATATAGTGCAGCTCATGACTTGATGAAGCTCTGTAAAGCTCCCTCCATTCGTCGGTGTTCGCAATCGGTTCCCCTTTAGCTGTACGCCAACCATTGCGCCGCCATTCGTTGACTCTGCCGCTACTAATACTATCGCATACATGTTCGTTGTCGGAATATATTGTTACAGCACAGGGACTATTGAGCAAGTTTAGTGCTTCTGTGAGTGCCAGTATATATGCAAGATTCCATGTTCCATAACAAACACCTGACACAATCCGCGACTCTCTCTGTCTATTCCTGCGAATATATTCAACTGCTGCACCAAAACCCCTATAGAGCTTCTTTCTGCTGCCATTATCTGTCTCTATGTAGACATTCACTTTAAATATGTCTGACACCTTCCTTCAATTGCGCCTCACATAAGTGTTCCACATATGTGAATGCACTTATCCACATTTCCACAATCTGTTTTTTCTGTTCGTTTAGAAAGCCTAATTTGCCAACACTAAGTTCTCTAAGTGTTCCCACTCCTTAGCGCTATACGCACTATATCCGCTTGGCTGTTCTTTATTTTTGATAGGCGTTTTCAGCTCATACAGTCCCTGCCAGCTATTCATTATTGACTGGTTTAATATACCTATCGCCTTCTCAATATTGAGTTTTCCGTCTTCCCCTGCCAGATTCACAAGCAAATTCTTTGTAAGCCCTATCGCCGTATTTGTCATAGGCTTGTTTATCCTTTTGCGCATGTAAATAAAAGCCCTAAATGCTTTATCTAACTGCTCGTTCTCTGGATAGTATGCCCTACGACTGTCCAATTTTTTAATTGGCTTGATGTCCGCCGCGTTATGGTTTGATATATTAGTATTTAATATATTAGTATTATATATATTAGTATTTAATTGTGCCTGGTTTTCCAAAATTGGATTCCCCAAGATGGGATTTTCCAAGATAGGATTTCCCAAGATTGTTTCTTCCGAAACCGAATTTTGCAACATTAATTCCTCTGCAATGGCTTCTTCACCTTTTGTTTCCTGGAATACATGGAACTCTTTAACAGTTTTTCCGCCTTCTGATTCATATAATACCGCTTCCTCTTTAACAGGTTCTCTATCTTCCGCCTTCTGGAATACAGATTTTTCATGAATCACATATTCTGCTGCTCCTAATCTCCCTTTCTCATCACGAACCCGAGAGGTCTCAACATATCCATACTTTATGAGTTCTTTTAATGTTGTTCTTACACTATCCACACCGTCCCTAACTAACTTTGCTAATCCTTCCAACGAATAATTCCATGTGTCGTCTGGAAGGCTCAACATTAACGAAAGCAACCCTTTTGCTTTTAAAGACAAGTTTTGGTCCTGGAAATGATAATTGCACATTACCGTAAAATTTTCTGTTTTCTCCTCTCTTACAACCATAAAGGTTCCCCCTCTCTTGTTCACATGGATATATTTTCGACATATCCATATTCTATGAGCTCTTTTAATGCTGTTCTTACACTGTCCACACTATCTTTGCTTAACTCCGCCAATCCTTTCAGTGAACAATTCTTCAATTCCCCATCTGGAAGGCTCAGTATTAACGAAAACAGCCCTTTTGCTTTCAAAGACAAGTTTTGGTCCATCAAATGATCTACGCTTATTCTCGTATAATCTTTTGTGTTTTCAGATCTTGCAATCACTCGTTTTCCCCCTCTCTTTTCTTATCTGTTTTTAGC
>ERZ808041.892-NODE-892-length-15541-cov-6.045719_pt1 | contig 15541 bp, 17 predicted proteins | sample MGYA00380192_ERZ808041 | MGnify/ENA primary metagenome ERZ808041 (study PRJEB31490, sample SAMN06133412) | mouse gut metagenome | isolation source: Z1_1 | host: mice | place: China: Chengdu | collected 2015-05 ... | reverse complement strand
CACTCCCCCTGGCTTGCGGAGCTGGTGTGCTCCAATTCCCTGCGCTCCGACCAGCTGGAGAACGCCGTGGGCCTCCTCAAAGAGGAGCTGCGCCGGTGCGGGTCGTTAATCCTGCGCTGCGCCGACCAGACCCGGGTGGAGGCCGGGGGAGCCCTGGCCGTGGATCGGGAGGGGTTCTCCGCCGCCGTCACCCAGGCCATCCGCTCCCACCCCGGCATCACGGTGGTGGAGGAGGAGGCCGCGTCCATCCCAGAGGGAGAGGTGGTCATCGCCTCCGGCCCGCTGACCTCGGACGCCCTGTCTCAGGCAATCGCGGGGCTGTTCCCGGAGCACGGCTACCTCAACTTTTTCGACGCGGCGGCCCCCATTGTCACCTTCGACAGCATCGACATGGACCACGCCTGGTTCGCCTCTCGGTACGGCAAGGGGACGGCGGACTACATCAACTGCGCCCTGTCCGAGGAGGAGTATCTGGCCTTCTGGAAGGAGCTGTGCGGGGCGCAGGAGGCGGAGGTCCACGGGTTTGAGGACAAGAACGTGTTCGAGGGCTGCATGCCGGTGGAGGTCATGGCCCGCCGGGGGGTGCAAACCCTGGCCTTCGGGCCGCTGAAGCCCAAGGGTCTGCCCGACCCTAAGACCGGGCGGGAGCCTTACGCCGTGGTGCAGCTGCGCCGGGACAACGCCCAGGGGACCCTCTACAACCTGGTGGGCTTCCAGACCCATCTCAAGTGGGGGGAGCAAAGACGGGTGTTCTCCATGATCCCGGCGCTGAAAAACGCGGAATATGTGCGCTACGGGGTGATGCACCGCAACACCTATCTGGACTCCCCCCGGCTGCTGGACCGCTATTACCGGGTGCGGGGCCAGGAGCGGATCACCTTTGCCGGGCAGATCACCGGGGTGGAGGGGTACGTGGAGTCCACCGCCTCCGGCTTTCTGGCGGGGGTGGAGCTGGCCCGCCACCTGACGGGGCAGGGGCCGCTGGACTTTCCCCGGGAGACCGCCATCGGGGCGCTGGCGCGGTACGTCAGCAATGAAAGCGTCACCGATTTCCAGCCCATGAACATCAACTTCGGCATCATGCCCCCCCTGGACCACAAGGTCAAGGGGAAGCGGAACAAGAATGCCGAGCTGTCTCAGCGCTCGTTGGCGCTGATCGACGGGCTGAGAGAGAGACTATAAAGGAGGCCGACGGTATGCGCATCATCGTGGATGCCATGGGCGGCGACAACGCCCCCCAGGCGCCGGTACAGGGCGCTTTGCAGGCGATCAAGGAGTACGGAGTGGAAGTGGTCCTGGTGGGCCGGGGAGAGGACATTCTGGAGGCGCTCCAGAAGGAGGGGGCGGCGGAGCTGCCCCAGGGGCTGTCCATCACTCACGCCGGGCAGGTGGTGGACATGTGCGACAACCCCGCCACCGCCTTCAAGGAGAAAAAGGACTCCTCCCTGACGGTGGGGCTGAACCTGCTGAAGAGCGGGGAGGGGGATGCCTTTGTTTCCGCCGGGTCCACCGGGGCGCTTTTGTCGGGAGCCACCCTGCTGGTGAAGCGCATCAAGGGCGTCCGCCGGGCGGCCATGGCCCCGGTGGTGCCTACCGGGGGCGGCGGCTCGGTGCTCATCGACTGCGGGGCCACCGCCGAGGGCACGCCGGAGTTCCTGCTCCAGTTCGCCTTTATGGGCAGCTACTACGCGGAGCGGGTGCTGGGCCGCCCCGAGCCCAAGGTGGGGCTGCTGAACATCGGCGCGGAGCCCTCCAAGGGGACAGACCTCCAGCGGGAGGCGTACCAGCTGCTCCAAAAGGCCAAGGAGGAGGGCCGCATCAACTTCGTGGGCAACGTGGAGGCCCGGGAAGCGGTGGAGGGCGCGGTGGACGTCATCGTGGCGGACGGTTACTCCGGAAACATCTTCTTAAAGGCGGTAGAGGGTGCGGGGCTGTTCCTCACCCGGGAGATGAAGAAGATGTTTATGAAGAGCCTGAAAACTAAGATCGCCGCCTTGCTGATGAAGGACAGCCTGCGTGACTTCAAAAAGCTGCTGGACGCCAATGAGGTGGGGGGGACGGCGTTGCTGGGCATCTCCAAGCCGGTGATCAAGGCCCACGGCTCGTCCAACGGTTACGCCATCAAGAACGCCATCCGCCAGGCGGTGGAATTCAGCCGTTCCGGCATTGTGGAGGACATCGCGGAAAATGTGGAGCATATGCGTCTGCCCGCCCGGTCTGCCGCCTCTGACGGGGGCGCAGGGGAAAATGACAGAAAAATTGTCAAAAATACTATTGACAGCCAGCCATAAAGCCCCTATTATGGGGGAGACTAAAGCAACATAAAGGAGCTGCTGGAAGATGTTTGAGAAACTGTGTAAGCTGATTGCTGAGCAATTCGGCGTAGACCCCGATTCCGTCACCGCCGATTCCGCCTTCGTGGACGACCTGGGCGCGGACTCCGTGGACTTGATGGACCTGTCCATGGCGCTGGAGGAGGAGTTCGGCATGGAGGAGATGGACAGCGAGGACATTGAGTCCATCGTCACAGTGGGCGACCTGTATAAGTACATGCAGGAGCATCTGGATATCTGAGCTTACGATTTTGAGAGGAAAAGTCCCGCCGAGGCGGGGCTTTTTCCGTGGAGAGGGATGTTTATGAACGAGTTGGAAGAAAAGCTGGGCTACCGCTTCAGGAATCGGAGGCTGCTGGAGCACGCCATGACCCACAGCTCCTACGCCAACGAGCACCGGGGGACGGGGCTGACCAGCAATGAGCGGCTGGAATTTCTGGGGGACTCGGTGCTGGGGGTGGTGGTGGCGGACTACCTGTACAAAAAACACCCGGACATGCCCGAGGGGGAGCTGACCCGCACCCGGGCGGCGCTGGTGTGCGAGGGGAGCCTCCACGAGGCGGCCAAGGGGCTGGACCTGGGCCGTTACCTCCGGCTGGGCAAGGGAGAGGACGCGGGGGGAGGCCGGAAGCGGCCCTCTATCTTGGCGGACGCCACCGAAGCCATGCTGGCCGCCGTCTACCTGGATGGAGGGATGGAGGCGGTGCGGCCCATCATCCGGGCGCTGATCCTGGACAAGGAGCAGGAGAAGGCCGCCGACCGGGACTACAAGACCGCTCTTCAGGAGCTGGTGCAGCGCACGCCGGGGGCGTCGGTATACTACAAGCTGGTGCGGGAGAGCGGCCCGGACCACTGCCGCAGCTTCGAGATGGAGGCGTCGGTGGACGGGAAGGTCATCGGCGCGGGCGCGGGCCGGACGAAAAAGGAAGCGGAGCAGATGGCGGCTAAGGCCGCGCTGGAAAAGCTAAATGGGTGAGGGAGATCAAATGAGACGGGAATTTGGAATTGCCCGGTGCGGGCTTGCGTGCTGCCTGTGCACGGAACATGAGACGTGTTCTGGCTGTGATTCGGAGGGTTGCCCTGATAGCGGCTGGTGCGAAAACAGGAAATGCTCCATGGAGAAGGGACTGTCTCACTGCTACGCCTGTGAGAAGGATTGCAAAAAGGGGTTGCTGGGCAAGCTGAAGCCCTACGGCTTCACCCTGTTTGCCAAACGGTATGGGGTGGACAAGCTGCTGGACTGCCTGGAAGAAAATGAGAAGCGGGGGATCATCTACCACAGGGAGGGGATATACGGGGACTATGACGGCTTCGACGATGTAGAGGAGCTGATCGAGTTCATCAAGATCGGAACACGCTGAACAGTGCGGAAATGGGATTCCACCCTTGTTTTTTCTGAAAAATTTGCTATAATATTCCTATTATAGAAGGGAGGGGAGCCATGGAAGCCCCCATCTACCACCTGGACAAGGTGGTAAAGGCCAAGCAGGAGGACATGGAGGACTTCGACGGCCCCCTGGACCTGATCCTCCACCTGCTGAGCAAAAACAAAATTGAGATCCGGGATATCGTGATCTCCGACCTGCTGGACCAGTACCTGGCCTGGATGGCCCAGCGGGAGGAGCTGAACCTGGAGGTGGCCAGCGAGTTCGTCACCATGGCCGCCCACCTGGTATACATCAAGACCCGGATGCTGCTGTCCATCGACGATGAGGTGGCGATGAGCGAGATGGAAGAGCTGATGGCCGCCCTGGAGGAGCACAAATCCCAGGAGACCTACGTGAAGATCAAGGACGTGACGGAGGAGCTCAACGGGCGCTACGAGTTCGGACGGGACTACCTCCCCAAGCAGCCGGAGCCGGTGAAGGCGGAGACCGCCTACCAATATGTCCATGACAAGACGGATATCCTCACTGCCATCCGCTCCGTGCTGGCCCGGACGGACAACAAGCTGCCCCCTCTGGCGGCGGCCTTTGAGGGCATCGTAGGGAGGGAGCCCTACCCGGTGGCGGATAAGGCCCGGTCGATTTTGGACAGGCTCATCCAGTTCGGCGTGGCCCGGTTCAAGGCGCTGTTCAAGACCAGCCGGAGCCGGTCCGAGGTGGTGGCCACCTTTTTGGCTATCCTGGAGCTGTGCAAGGCCAACCGCATCCATCTGGCGGGGACGGCGGAGGACTGCACCGTTACCAGCACCGTGGACGAGGGGCCGGGGGAGATCGACGTGACCGTTGAAAGTTACTAAAAGAGGGGGGAAGCCCCAATGGACTTAAAAGAGCTGGAGAGCGCCATCGAGGGCATCCTCTTTGCTGCCGGGGATCCCATGAGCGTGGAGCGGCTGTGCCTCACCCTGGGCCAGGACCGCGAGACGGTGGACAGTGTGTGCCAGCGCCTGGCGGACAACTACAGCTACGAGCGCCGGGGCATCCGGCTGGTGCGGCTGGAGAACAGCTGGCAGATGTGCTCCGCCCCAGAGCAGGCCGACTATGTCCGTAAGGCGCTGGAGAACCGAAAGCCCGCCAGGCTGTCTCAGCCCGCCCTGGAGGTGCTGGCCATCATCGCCTACTTCCAGCCGGTGACCCGGGCCTACATCGAGCAGATCCGGGGGGTGGACAGCTCCTACACTGTGGGCCTCCTGCTGGAGCGGGGCCTTATCCGGGAGGCGGGACGGCTGGCGGTGCCTGGGCGGCCCATGCAGTTCCGCACCACTAAAAATTTCCTGCGCTCCTTTGGACTGGCCTCTCTGGAGGAGCTCCCGGACCTGGCTTCCGCCAGCCAGGAGGACCTGCAGCTCACCATGGAGATGGAGTCCGCCCTGCGCCGCCTCCGGGAGGCGGAGACGGCGGTGGAGCCTGTGCCGGACGGGGAGGAGGAGAGCCCATGACCTTTTGGAAGGTGCTTCTCATCATCCTTTTCATCCTGTGGCTCATTTCTCTCATCCGAATTGGGGGCAGGGTGAGCTACGGAGAGGCGGGATTATTCGTCACCGCCCTGGCGGGGCCGCTGAAAATCCAGATCCTGCCCGTCAAACCGAAAAAGGAGAAAAAACCGAGGAAAAAGCCCAAAAAAGAGAAGCCGCCAGTGGCGGAAAAACACAAGAAGGAACCAAAGGAGGGCCAGCCCGGCACCCTGTCCCGGCTAATGAAGCTCTTGCCTGTGGTGGGACAAGCCTGTGGGGCGCTGAAGCGGAAAATCCGCATCGACGATTTGGAGCTGGAGCTGATCTGGGGCGGAAGCGACCCCGCCGCCGTCGCCTTGGGCTATGGACAGGCCAACGCTGTGCTGGGAATGATCTGGCCCATTTTTGACCATAATTTTAAGGTGAAACGTCACTCGTTTCAAATTGGGCTGGACTATGGCCGCACAGCCCCCGCGGTGGAGGCTCGGGCGGCGGTGACGCTCACGGTGGGCCAAATCTTTGCTCTTGGGACACACTACGGCGTGAAAGCGCTGATAACCTGGGTGAAAAGCGGAAAGACCCCTAGAAAAAAACAGGAGGCATTGAGTCATGAGTGAAAACAACCATCCCATCAACGAAGTGCTCCAGACCACCATGAACAAAATCCGGGAGATGGTGGATGCCAACACGGTGGTGGGCCAGCCCATCACCACCCAGGACGGGGTGACCCTGATCCCGGTGTCCCGGCTGTCCTTTGGCTTTGCCACCGGCGGGTCCGACTTCGGCAAGACGCAGAATGTGCCCAAGAATTTCGGCGGCGGCGCGGGAGCCGGTGTCAGCGTATTCCCGGTGGCCTTTTTGGTTGTCAAGGATGGAAGCGTACGGCTGCTGCCTGTGGCGCCCCCGCCGGGAGACACCGTCAGCCGGGTGGTGGACCTGGTGCCTGAGATGTTTGAGCGGGTCACCGGCTATATCGACAAAAAGAGCGCCGAGGGAAGCGGGGAAGAGACCCTGTAGCCCCCGCGCTGGATAAGTCCTGAACGAAGGGGTCATACTACTCCCATCTGAGTATTCGGATGGGAGTGACCTTTTGTGAAAAAACGGACTGCCGCCCTGGCCGCTTTGACGGCGCTGATTCTGCTGTGTCCGTCAGCCCGGGCTGTAAGCACCAACGCCTCCTGCGCCATCCTTATGGACGCTGAAAGCGGTCGGGTGCTCTACGAGCAGAACATCCACCAGCCCCGGCTCATTGCCAGCATCACCAAGCTGCTCACCGCCCTGGTGGCGGTGGAGGAGGGGACAGACCTGGACCAGGTGGTGACGGTTAAGGGGGAGTGGCTGGGCAGCGAGGGCTCATCCATTTACTTGAAAGCGGGGGAGGAGATCACCCTGCGGGGGCTGCTGTACGGCCTGCTGCTCCAGTCGGGCAACGACGCGGCCATGGTCATCGCCTGCCACACAGCGGGGAGCGAGGCGGATTTTGTGGCGCTGATGAACCAGCGGGCGGCGGAGTTGGGGATGAAAAACAGCTCCTTTGCCAACGCCAGCGGGCTCAATGACGACAATCACTATTCCACTGCCTATGACATGGCCCTGCTGGCCCGGGCGTGCCTGAAAAACGAGACGGTGGCGGAGATTTGCGCCACCCGGTCCGTCACCATCGGCACCCGCACCTTTGTCAATCACAACAAACTGCTGTACCGCTATGAGGGCTGCGTGGGGATGAAGACCGGGTTCACGGAAAAGGCGGGCCGGACCCTGGTATCCGCCGCCACTCGAGAGGGCCAGACCTTGATCTGCGTCACCCTCAACGACGGAAACGACTGGAACGACCACTGTAAGCTGTTGGACTACGGCTTCGAAACCTTCCCCAGGCAGACACTGTGTCAAACCGGGGAGGTCTTGGGCTCGGTGGCAGTGGAGGGCAGCCTCATCCCAACGGTGGCGGCGGTGACGGCGGAGGAGGCGGGCTATCCGTTAAAGGCGGGAGAGAAGCTGACCATGGAGGTGGAGCTGGACCCTTCCATCCGGGCCCCTTATGAGGCAGGCGCTGTCATTGGAGAGGCCCTGTGGAAAAAAGACGGCGAAATCGTGGCCCGGGTGCCGCTGGCGGCCCAGAGCGGGGCCGGACTGGACGTGCGGGAGCCGCTGAGCTGGTGGCAGCGCCTGCGGGGCGTGGCATAATGAGAGGAAAAGAGGTGGCGGCGGTGGAGGAACGGCTGCAAAAGCTGCTGTCGGCGGCGGGGGTGTGCTCCCGCCGCCAGGCTGAGGCGTACATACAGGCGGGCCGAGTGACGGTCAACGGGAAAGCGGCCCGGCTGGGGGACAAGGCCGACCTGGACCGGGACAGGGTGGAGGTGGACGGCGCACCGCTGTCCGCCGGGGAACATCGTACCTACATCATGCTGAACAAGCCCCGGGGGTATGTCACCACCCTGTCCGACGAAAAAGGGCGCAGGACCGTGGCCGGGCTGGTGGCGGCCTGCCCCGCCCGGGTGTGGCCGGTGGGGCGGCTGGACATGGACTCGGAGGGGCTGCTGCTGCTCACCGACGATGGGGCGCTGACCCAGCGGCTCACCCATCCCTCCCATGAGGTGGAAAAGGAGTACCAGGTGTGGGTGCGGGGGGATGTGGACCGGGCCCTGCCCATCCTGTCCGCCCCAGTGGTGGACGGCGGGGAGACTCTCACCGCTGACCGGGTGGAGCGGACGGGGGAGAACGCCATCACCGTGGTCATCCATCAGGGGAAGAACCGGCAGGTGCGCCGTATGTGCGCCGCCGCCGGGCTAAAGGTGGAGCGCCTCCGGCGGGTGCGGGAGGGTAAGGTGCTCCTGGGCGGACTGAGGCCGGGGAAGTGGCGCCCCCTCACGCCGGAGGAAATCGCCTTTTTGCAGGATTGAGGGGGAAAACCTTCAAAACCCCCTTGCTTTTTCACCGGGAAAACGGTATGATACCTCTACTGGACATGAGTGCCATGTTCCATAGAGGATAGAAAGAGAGTAGGGTCGATACGAGATGAGCCGTGATATTCTGACCATCATTCAGAGCAGGATGAGCACGTTTTCCAAGGGTCAAAAGCTGATTGGCCGCTATATTCTGGACAATTACGACAAGGCCGCCTTTATGACGGCGGCGCGGCTGGGGCAGACGGTCCACATCAGCGAGTCCACTGTGGTCCGCTTCGCCGCCGAGCTGGGCTATGACGGCTATCCCGCCATGCAGAAGGCCATGCAGGAGATGATTCGAGGCAAGCTCACCACCGTGCAGCGCATTGAGGTGTCCTACGACCGGCTGGGCTCCCAGGATGTACTGGACAAGGTGGTGCAGTCGGACATTGAGAAGCTGCGCATGACCCTCAGCGAGTTGAACCGCCAGGATTTTGAGGGAGCGGTGGATGCCATCGTGTCTGCCAGGCGCATCTATATCCTGGGAGTGCGCTCGTCGGCGGCCCTGTCCGATTTCCTCACTTTCTACTTCAAGCTGATCTTTGATAATGTGACCCAGGTGCAGACCAGTCTGGCCAGCGAGATGTTTGAGCAGATGCTCCGGGTAGGAGAAGGGGACGTGGTCATCGGCATCAGCTTCCCCCGGTATTCCACCCGGTCCGTGCGGGCCATGGAGTTTGCCCGGGACCAGGGGGCCACCGTAGTGGCCGTCACCGACAGCGAGATGTCACCGCTGTACGATACCTCCAACTACCGCCTGCTGGCCAAAAGCGATATGGCCTCTTTTGCCGACTCCCTGGTGGCGCCCCTGTCCATCATCAACGCCCTGATCGTGGCGGTGGGGCGGAAGCGGTCCGCTGAGGTCACCGCCACCTTTGAGCGGCTGGAGCAGATCTGGGACGAGTACCAGGTGTACGAAAAGGTGGAGTATGGGGACAAATGAGGTGGTAGTGGCCGGCGGCGGCGCGGCGGGTATGATGGCCGCTATCACCGCCGCCCGGGCCGGGGCGGATGTGCTCCTGCTGGAGCCCAATGAGAAGGTGGGGCGGAAGCTCTATATCACCGGTAAGGGCCGGTGCAATGTCACCAACAGCTGTAGCCGCGACGAGCTGATGGCTGCCATTCCACGTAATGGAAAATTCCTTTACAGCGCTTTTGCCGGTTTTGGTCCGGCGGACACCATGGCCTTTTTTGAGGGCTTGGGGGTTAAGCTGAAAACGGAGCGGGGAAACCGGGTCTTTCCCGTCTCCGACAAAGCTGCAGACATTGTGGACGCGCTGTTTTTCGAGCTGCGCCGTCAAGGGGTGGAGATCCGGCAGGATCGGGTCACGGGCCTTGCCGTCCGGGATGGACGGCTTGCCGCTGTGCACGTGGAGAAAGGTGAAGAGCTTAAAGGCTGTAAGGCGCTTGTCCTTGCCACTGGCGGAGCCTCCTACCCCCGCACCGGCTCCACTGGAGACGGGTACAGGCTGGCCAGGGAGGTGGGACACGCCATCGTTCCCATCCGAGGTTCTCTGGTGCCGCTGGAGTCGGAGGAGCCCTGCTGCGCCAGGCTCCAGGGCCTATCCCTGCGCAACGTGGAGCTGCGGGTAAAAAACGAGAGGGGCAAGACGGTCTTTCGGGAGCAGGGGGAGCTGCTGTTTACCCACTTCGGCCTGTCCGGGCCGCTGGTGCTGTCCGCCTCCGCCCATATGGACTTTGCCAAATCAAAGTACGCCGCCCACATCGACCTGAAGCCCGCTCTAGACGAGCTGAAGCTGGACGCGCGGCTGCTGCGGGACTTCGAGGCGCGGGCCAATCAGGACTACGCTAACGCCCTGGGCGGGCTGGTTCCCCGATCTATGGTGCCGGTATTGGTGGAGCGCACCGGCGTCCCGGCGGACGCCAAGGTCCACGACATCCGCAGAGAGCAGCGGCGGAAGCTGCTGGAGACGCTGAAGGACTTTGCCGTGCCCCTGTCCGGGCCCCGCCCAGTGGAGGAGGCGGTGGTCACCTCCGGCGGCGTGGCGGTGGGCGAGGTGGACCCCAGAACCATGGAGTCCAAGAAGGTCCGGGGGTTGTTTATCGCCGGGGAGTTGCTGGATGTGGACGGCTACACCGGCGGGTTTAATTTGCAGATTGCCTGGTCCACCGGTCACGCCGCTGGGCTGGCTGCGGCGGAGCGGGCCGATTATGTGTAAAGAGAGGGGCTTTTTCATGCGTTATCGCAGTATTGCCATTGACGGGCCCTCCGGCGCGGGCAAGTCCACCTTGGCCAAGCGCCTGGCCCAGGAGCTTGGCTTTTTGTATGTGGACACCGGGGCCATCTACCGCACGGTGGGGCTGGCTGCCCATCGCCGTGGCATTGACCCGGCCGATGGCGGAACGGTGGCTGCGATGCTGCCGCAGCTGTCCATCACTATAGGTTATGATGGTTCGGACGGCTTTCAGCATATGTTTTTGGACGGTGAGGACGTCACGCGGGCCATCCGGGAAAACGAGATTTCCTCCTGCGCCTCCAAGGTAGCGGCGCACCCGGCAGTACGGGATTTTTTGATGGAGATGCAGCGCAAAACCGCCCGGGAGCACAACGTCATCATGGATGGAAGGGATATCGGCACGGTGGTTCTGCCCGGCGCTGATTTGAAAATTTTTCTTACCGCAGCTCCCGAGGCCCGGGCGCAGCGCCGGTACAAGGAGCTGCTGGACTGGGGCCAGGAGGCCGATTTTGACCAGGTCCTCCGGGAGGTGGTGGAGCGGGACCGCCGGGATACCCAGCGGGAGACCGCGCCCCTGCGCCAAGGCGCGGACGCCGTGCTGGCGGACACCACCGGGCTGGATCTGGAGGAAAGCTTCCAGCTGCTGCTGGGCATCATTCGGGAACGGCTGGGGATGGAGGAGGGAAGTCATGCGGAATAAGGTCTATTCGGTGCTCTATCCCATTATTTGGGTGTTTATGCGGATACTCCACCCCTGGAATGCGGTGGGGGCGGACAATATCCCTGAGGGTGCGGCGGTGATCTGCGGCAATCACACCACCTTGGGAGACCCGCTGTATGTGGTGTGCGCCATGGGGGGGAGGCGGCAGACCCATGTGATGGCAAAGGCGGAGATTATAAAATGGCCGGTGGTGGGTTTCCTGCTGGAAAAGGCGGGCGTTATCGGCGTCAACCGGGGCAAATCAGACATGGGCGCGGTAAAGGAGTGCCTGAAGGTGCTGCGCGGTGGTGAAAAGCTGCTCATGTTCCCCGAGGGCACCCGTGTCAAAGAGGGAAAGGTGTCCGAGGCCCAAACCGGGGCCGCCATGCTGGCCACCCGTACGGGCTCACCCCTGGTCCCGGTCTACATCCAGCCCAAAAAACGGCGCTTCCGCAAGACCACTGTGGTGTTTGGAGCGCCTTACCATCCGGAATTTGAGGGACGCAAGCCCTCTGCCGACGACTATCAGCGCATCGCTGATGACCTGCTGGTCCGGGTGCGGGCACTGGGGGAGAAGGCAGGATGACCGTCAAGGTGGCCAAGAGCGCCGGATTTTGCTACGGCGTGCGCCGGGCGGTGGATCTGGCGGAAAAGGCCGCCGTCCAGGGCCCGGTGTATCTGCTGGGCCACATTACCCACAACGACCACGTGATCCGGCGGTTGGAGGGCATGGGGGCGGTGACCATATCTGCCCCGGAGGAGGCGCCGAAGGGCTCCACAGTTCTCATCCGCGCCCACGGGGAGCCAGACGGCGCCTACCGGGTGTTGGAGGCCAGGGGATGCCGTGTGCTGGACGCCACCTGTCCCAACGTGGCCCACATCCACGACATTGTCCGGGAGGCGGAGGGCAGGGGCCGCGTCCCCGTCATTGTGGGAGAGGCCGATCACCCGGAAATTTTGGGAATTTTAGGGTGCACTCGCTGCGGAATGGTGGTTTCCGGCTGGAACCAGCTGGAACAAATCGTGAAAAAAGTGCCGGATTTCCCCGATATGCCCCTGACATTTGTGTCCCAAACCACAGCAATTCTGTCTGAATGGGAAAAAATCGTGGAAAACGCAAAAAAAGTGTGTACAAACGCGGAATTTTTTGATACAATATGTAATGCTACGTCCAAGCGGCAGTCAGAAGCCCTGGAACTGGCTGCTCAATGCGACGCCATGATCGTGATTGGCGACCCGAAAAGCTCCAACACCAGGAGACTGACCCAGCTGTGCGCTGGGGAATGCCCGGTGGTTATACAGACGGAGCGGGGGACAGACATTGACCGGGAACAGTTTGGCCGGATCTGTACGCTTGGGATCACTGCCGGCGCATCCACGCCGGAGTGGATAATAAAGGAGGTCAGCAACAAAATGAGCGACGAAATTATGGAGATTGAACAGTCCTTCGCGGAGATGCTGGAGGAGTCGTTCAAAATTTTGAATACGGGGGATCGGGTCACTGGTACAGTCGCGGCCATCACGCCCACTGAGGTGCAGGTGGAGCTGGGCGTCAAGTATCCCGGCACCATTCCCCTGTCCGAGCTGAGCGACGACCCCGACGTGAAGGTGGAGGACATCGCCAAGGTGGGTCAGGAGATCGAGGCCATCGTCATGCTGGTCAGCGACCGTGACTGCGTGGTCAAGCTGTCCAAGAAGCGCTTGGATGCCGATAAGAACTGGGAGATCGTGGAGAACGCCGTGGAGAACAAGGATGTTCTGGAGGGCGTCGTTACTGAGGAGAACAAGGGCGGCCTGGTGGCCAGCGTCAAGGGCATCCGGGTGTTTATCCCCGCTTCCCAGTCCGGCAAGCCCCGGGGCGCCGACCTGTCCGAGATGGTCAAGACCCGGGTGCAGCTGCGCATCACTGAGGTGAACCGGGCCCGCCGCCGTGTGGTGGGCTCTATCCGCGCCGTAGCCGCCGAGGCCCGCGCCGCCGCCGCCGCCGAGATCTGGAACAATATCGAGGTTGGCAAGCGCTACAGCGGCACCGTCAAGAGCCTTACCTCTTACGGCGCTTTCGTGGACATCGGCGGGGTGGACGGCATGGTCCACATCTCCGAGCTGTCCTGGTCCCGCATTAAGACCCCCTCTGAGGTGGTGTCTGTGGGTGATCCCATCGAGGTGTACGTCATCTCCTTCGACCCGGAGAAGAAGAAGATCTCTTTGGGCGTGAAGGACCACAGCCAGGAGCCCTGGACCGTGTTCACCGAGAAGTATTCCGTGGGCGACGTGGCCTCCGTACGGGTGGTCAAGCTGATGACCTTCGGCGCCTTTGCCGAGATTGTCCCCGGCGTGGACGGCCTGATCCATATCTCCCAGCTGGCCGACCACCGGGTGGAGAAGCCTGGCGACGTGGTGAGCGAGGGCGAGACCGTGGACGCCAAGATCACCGCCATCGACGAGGAGAACAAGAAGGTCTCCCTGTCCATCCGCGCCCTGCTGGAGTCCGCCCCGGCGGATGACGGGGACGAGGAGCCCGTGGAGGAGTAATTTCCCATTGCATTCCCTGAAAGGCTGCCGCAAACGCGGCAGCCTTTTTCGATAGAGGTGAAAAACCATGAAACCTGACGTTGTTATTGTGCCGTGCGGCGGCTACTCGGAGGAAGAAGTCCTTCCGGCGCTGGAGCAGGTGCTGGCCCCTTTGGGAGGACTGGACTGGGTGAGCCCGGGGATGAAGGTCGCCGTCAAAGTGAACCTGGTTACCTCCGCCAGGCCGGAGCAGGCGGTCACCACCCATCCCGGTCTGGTGTGCGCCCTGGTGAGGCTGCTGGCGTCGCGGGGCGCGGACGTGGTGGTGGGGGACAGCCCCGGCGGGCTGTACAATGCCGCCCATGTGAACCGGGTGTACGCCGCCGCCGGCATGAAGGCGGTGGAGCAGTGCGGTGGCCGGTTGAACCAGGATTTTACGGAGCGGGAGGCCAGCTTTCCCCAAGGAAAGGTGTGCCGCCGGTTCCAGTACACCGCCTGGCTGGACGGGGTGGATGCCATTATCGATTTCTGCAAGCTGAAGACCCACGGCATGATGGCCATGACCTGCGGGGCGAAAAACATGTTCGGGACTATCCCGGGGACCAGAAAGCCGGAGTACCACTTCCGCTGTTCCGATCCCAGGGACTTTGCCCGGACCATTGTGGACCTGGACGAGTATTTTAAGCCCCGTCTCACCATTGTGGACGCGGTGGTCTGCATGGAGGGCAACGGTCCCAACGGCGGCACGCCCCGGCACATGGGGGCGCTGGTGGCCTCGGAGAGCCCCCACAAGGCGGACCTGCTGTGCGCTAAACTCATCGGGTTGGAGCGGGAGGAGGTGCCCACCCTGGAGGCGGCGCTGGAGCGGGGGCTGATTCCCCCCTCGGCGGAGGAGCTGACGGTGGAGGGGGATCCCGCCGCCTTTGCTATATCGGACTTTCAGCTGATCACAACCGGCAACAGCCACCTGTTTCAAGGGGACGGGAGCGATCCCATCAGGCGCCTCAAAGGGATGCTGATTGGAAAGCTGCTGTCCCAGCGGCCCCAGCTTGACCCCTCCAAGTGTGTGGGCTGCGGCGTGTGCAAAAGAGTATGCCCGGCGGACGCTATCTCCATGGTAAAGGGTAAGCCCCGCATCCGCCGCAAAAAGTGCATCCGCTGTTTCTGCTGCCAGGAGTTCTGCCCGAAGAGCGCCATGAAGGTGCGCCGCACCGCCGTGGCGCGGCTGCTGGACAAATGAAAAAAGGTGAGTTGGATATGTACGAGATCATATTGCACCGGCCCAGCCTGGACGAGCTGAGCTTTCGCCAGAGTCTGCTGCAGGACCCTGAAACGATGGCCTACAACCACGCTTACGGCGGGACCATCTCCTTTCCCAAAGAGCGCTGGGCGGACTGGTATGCCAACTGGGTAGAGGATGAGAATGGGGAACGGTTTTACCGCTACCTTCTCTGTTCGGTGACAGGGGAATTTGTAGGAGAGGCTGCATACCATTTTGACAGTGAGTTTGGCGGATATGTCTGTGATGTGCTGGTGTCCGCAGGAGAGCGGAGACAGGGCTTTGGACGGCAAGGGTTGGCCTTGCTATGCGCCGCCGCCAAGGAAAACGGCGTGAAGCGGCTGTTGGACAACATCGCCCTGGACAACCCTTCTGTGGAGCTGTTTCAGCGGATGGGGTTTCGGGAGCGCCTGCGGACGGAAGAATATGCTCTAATGGAAAAAGAGTTGTAAAAAACCGGGCGGCTGGCCAGCCGCCCGGTTCCCGCTGTGCCGCCGGGGCGGATAAGAGGGGGATGTGCGTTTCGGTATAGCGTTCAAGCCATCTCGGCCCACACAAAAAATTTGAGAAGCCGGGTCACAAAGCCGGGCGCACCCTTGCAGGCGGCGTCGATCGCGGCGTGGGCTTCCGCCAGCGCTGTGCCCTTCAGACCCTCCATGGGGATTAGGATGGTCTGAGC
>ERZ808041.891-NODE-891-length-15547-cov-14.194505_pt1 | contig 15547 bp, 19 predicted proteins | sample MGYA00380192_ERZ808041 | MGnify/ENA primary metagenome ERZ808041 (study PRJEB31490, sample SAMN06133412) | mouse gut metagenome | isolation source: Z1_1 | host: mice | place: China: Chengdu | collected 2015-05 ... | reverse complement strand
ATATCTGAGGTAGAAGACGATACAGATTTATTTTTGAAATATGCTGTTCTAAATGAGCCACCAAAAACAGATCCATTGGCTTTCCTGATAGTATCTGAATTTAGTTTGATATCATATTTTTCTCTGATTTCAGACCAGTCCAAATCAAGTATACCATTTTGCTTCATATCAATGTCATTACATGCTGCTTCATATGTTTCAGTAGTTAATCCATATTTTTGTAATTCTTCTTCAAAATTATACAGAGTGAACACCACCTTTATTCGTCTAAGTCATATTCCGATGGCAATTCTACAGTAATCTTAAAATCAACTTGTGAAGTACCTTCCGGTAATTCGTCAATTACTTGTTGAGTAATATCCCCAGTCTCATCAATAAATTTTAAATCTTTTACAAAAATTCCCTCTAACTTAATATTCTTCTTGGCGGGAGTCAACTTTTCTTGAGATGTTGTAATTTTTATCATAACTTTAAATTTTCCTTTCATAAATGTATTTTTATTGATAACCTTATATTTTTTACAAATGGTGGGCTGTTATCGGAGAGCCTTACTACGGAGGACTGTTTGTATTAAACAGTCAAAATTGGGAATCAGGGACTTGAACCCTGGACAAACACGCTTTATAAGAACACTGCTCTAACCAACTGAGCTAATTCCCAAAAGTACAAATGACGATACTGCTAAAAGAGCAGCACCGTCATCTGTATTAGAATTGAAGAATAAAGACTATGAGACAAAAATTTTTTAATATCAGAACCGCCGTGATTAGTTTTAGCGATGGAATCTTATGGATATGTTAAACTATTTTTGAAAGTATAAATATCCACATATGTTTACCAACATAACTATTAAAGTTCACATTTATGGCTGTGTACACCACACAATTTTATTCTCGCTAAGTATGATAAAAGCGATAAATCATTGTTCTGCTTTAATTTATTTAACAGGATAGCGGCTGCAAATCCTGTAATTGACAGGTTAGAAGATAAATTTTATTGATAAAACAACTTACTATTTATTCGTTTTATATAATGTTTTGATAAACATGCTTTTACAGTCACGTGGTCAGGACACTCTATATTTTGAAACATTCCTTTGGAATACTTTTTCTTTTTTATGTATTTTCTTTTTATATTGATACCATTTAGCAATTTAATGGATATTTCTTCAGTTGGAGCGATAGAAGATAAGTAGTCGAAAATAATAGTTTCTGCCGATTTAAAAATTTGTCGAACTGTCGTTACATCAATATCTTCATTAATTGCTATTTGATTGATTAAATTTTCCTGTGTAATATTCAAATAAGCATCACGCCTCCCATCTGACATCGAATTCGATCAGGAATGAATATATCTTTCTTTGTAAATAATAACATTTAATACCTCCATATTTTTATTATATGTGTGATATATTGACTCTTCCTATATACACACATAACGTCAAACGTTATTTACGGATGATTTTTTTTGAGATTATATTTTTCGGCCGTAAATAACGGCTTATTTAAGGCTGGTTTGTTAATTCTAGTTTCTTTCGTTTATGCCAATATTCCCGTTTAATTCTTTTTGTTTCTTTGCATTGGCATTTTTGGCACCTGCAAGTCTTATTATCCTTTATATCAACCTCAATCCATTCTTCACAATCAATACATTGAACAAATTTGGTCTTCTTGACACCTATATTCTTCTCCAAATTATTCACAACATACTGACCATAACAGAACCAAAGTAGTTGTTTATAACGCTTGCCTTTACCATATAGATATTCTACTAACATATCTGTAATGGTTTCTTCTGAATATCCAAACTTACTAAATTCATTCCTAATTTTACAAGCCACATATCTTAAATTATCCTGATATTCATCTTTCATGTTAATCATATAACGATATTGCTTATTTAACTCATCATATAATTCAGATACTTCTTTACTACAAATAGTCTTTTTATTAGACATCATAATTTGATAATCAATTTGTCCAAGTTTCAATCCTCTAGTATTGATAGGTTTATTAGGTATCCTGTCAAAAATCTTATTTACAAAACTATCATTACGCTTCTTGACTTGTGATTTTTCTTTATCTTTTGCATATTCAAAGAAAGCTGGTAATTTAGTATTGGTATATTTTGAAATTTGTTCATTTATTTCATGAGGAAATTCTGGTTTATACAAAGTTTTAGCAAAGTCGATCACAAAATTGTTCTGACAACATAATCTTTTAACACAATCAATTGCTTCTTGCTTTTCTTTATCTGTACCACTTATAAAAACTTCATCATTCCAAATCTTTGAAATATTATTACTGTAAATACCAATATTTCCACCAGTAAAAGCAGCTTTAAGTCCAGCATAAATATTTTTATTGTTTAATTTTGTAGGTTCTGCTTTGCGCATATTATAATAAAGCGGAACAATACCATTCATATTGCGTTCTGCAATTCGTACAAAATCTCTATCTGCAACAACAAGAGATTTATCCCCGTCAACATCATACATTAAAATTTTGCTTATCAAATCATAGGTGTTTGCATAAATTCCATCAGTAATAAACCATTCTCTAATTTGATTTATACGCTCACCATATCCATCACTTGCTGTATTAAATCTTATAGCATGTTCTTTATATAAATGTGGACTCCTTAAACAATCTAATTTTTCATATCGCTTAAATAACCAACAGAATACTTCTTTATCACTTAATAAACCAGTGGGAGTATCAATATGTCCAAACCAATATTCACAAGCAGCATAATAATCAGGAAGTAAGAAAGTATATTTACCAGTCACCTCAAGTTTTCCACTGCGATATTTTTTTAATAGGCTGTTCTTTACTTCACGAATAACATCTTTTGCATATGTATCACTCAATAAAGTAGGATATAATTTGACGGCTTTTTGAAAAGGTGTCAGATGAGTATTATATGGTGTAATTCCAAGTATATCCATCATGGTATCTTTAGAGTTACAAACATTGTTAATCCGCTCAGATGATTTTTGTGTAAGCAAATTAATTTCATCATCTGTAATATTGGTAAGAGTCTGAAGCATTTGATAGTTTATTTTCGCGTTTTTAATTCTATCTTCTTCAATATTACATTTTCCGGCGCTACAATGATACTTTTTAAAGTATTCTTTATATTCCTCCCACGAGTCATAGTATTTATACATTTTGAACTGGCTTTTAGTAAATATAATTTGAATATCTTCTTCAACAATGTCATGTTTTTTTCCATATATGTCTGTAATGATAGGAGAGTATTCATTAATTTCAATAAATCTTTTAAAATCAAATACACCTAATAAACCCTTAATCCAAGGCGCACGAAACATAAAATTTTTAGTTGAAACAGAAGGAAGTATCATACCAGCTCCATCCGTATGAGGTATTGGAACATAATCGGTTTTTCTTGTGATTGAATAATCAGTTTCGTCCACAAAATCAAATGTACCATATACATCTGTCTCAAAATCATCTATCACAATAGACTTATCAATATCAAATTTTTTCCATTCATCAGTGGCAGAGTTTGTCAAAGCCATATAAGCTAAATGTTTATTAACATTGTTTCCACCTTTTGAGTTAATCTTATTTATAGTAAGACCACACATAACAGTCTTCTCTATCTTATTCCAAACTGACTTTTTAATAAATACAGCTTTCTTTTTGCGGATTTGTCCTGCTGATGAAGTAAAATATTTATATTTCTCATTTTTATATGTAAATCCATAAAATGATATATCCTTGAATATATCAAAATAATAAACTTGTACAACAATTAAAGCATCAGTCAGCTCATCCTGCTTAATCCCAATAGTCCTACTAAGAGCAGAATCAAAAACAGATATTATATTTGTGTCATTTAAGCTATCTTCCTTAATTGTGCGAATATGATCTTTGCCATTCGTTAATTCGTTCTGACTAACTTTATTAGAGAGAAGCGTAAGCAGTTTTTCTTTAGATTCTTTTGCTTTTTTTCTTTTGTGTTTTATTAATCTTGTCCAATGTAAATATTCTGAAACGGTATCATAAGAAGATTCAAGAATATCAACTTCTTCAGTCTTGTCATTTTTCAAGTTTTTAATATCATCTTCTATATATCCAAATTGTTTTAACTGTTTTTCGATTTCTGGTAATTTGTTTTGAACATAATTACGTTCTCTGCGATATTGACAGTTCATATTGTGTAGATACTTTTCATGATTGCTATAAAAATGTCCAGTATCTACAGAATACATGTTGTATTGTCGGTCTAACATAATTTTTCTCCTCTTGATAAATTAACTATATCTTTTAATTCTGTGTTAATGTACCTATAGTAATCAGTATAATTCCACTTATTATTTTTGTTAAATGGTACTTCCATGCGATATAAAGGAATATTATGTTCTTGGCAGTAATTATCTTTGATTTTGTCTCTTTCTAACGCTTTTTTACGTTGCAATTGTCTTGGCGAATTTCCCCGAATTTTTCTACGATGTTCTTCGTCATCAACTTCTACCAAATATACGAGGCTGTTATTCATATCAAAAACAGCAAAATCATATTTTAGCTTTTCATCATTTTCGCCAACTAAATCATTAAAAGTATATTGGATTTGAATATTGCATTGCATATTTTTAAAATAGTCCCATACGACTTTTTCATTAAATCCCATATTACAAATAGGACACCAACGACCTTTTCTAATATTACCAGGTAGCATATCCCAAATATAATTATGTTTGTTACATTTTAATGTTACATAGGTAGAAGCATCTTTATAGTTACTTAATAATTCTCCATTTTTGGACTGACATATTTTATCTAACTCATCTTGAAAATTGCCTGATCGACCAGAACAGTATGGACACCAATGTTCTCCGTTATATAAGGCATCTGCTGTTGTTTTAAAAATAGGATGTTCAGGATTTCCGCATTTAAAATGGTATGTATCTTTGGCCCTTGTCCATTCTTTTTCTAAAATATAACCATCGTGTTCATTACAATAATCAATTAATCTGTTATAGTAAAATACTTTGTCTGATTTGTTGCTGCTTCTTGCAGACTTAGATTTTCTGATTGATTGACATTTTTTACATGGTAAGAAATAAGATTTACAAATATTCTTTGCGTTAAGAGTAGTATAAGTGTCACCATGTAATTCACAGTGATATACAATATCAATAGGTTTTTCAGAACCATTATATTTACTTAATACTTCAACTTTGTTACCATGATAATTTCGTACTTTTTCTTCAAACCATTCTTGGCTTTTGTAAATATGACCCATAAACCGTCATCTCCTTCCTATAATGTCAATTCCTAAATCATTGATTGTATTTGTTGTTAATTTCGATATTCCTGTTAATAGTCATGTCATAATCCTAATCAATAAATTTTTGCTAGGTATTTTTATAAGAACATGTTTCTTGATTATAACAGAGCACTTTCCCCTATTAATTGATAATAAAGGATAATATATCTATTGTTTTTTAGATAAACCGCTACAGCTCTATGTGGTTCTAACAAAAAACCAAATTCAGTATCTTTTTCCATATGTTTTATATCTGCATATAGAAAATCATCTAATTCTATAGTGAAAATATTTTCCTCGCTATCAATAATATAAATTTTATCTTTTATTTTTTCACATATAAATATAGGTGTTTCGTCCATAGACATGTTAATTAAATCTGAATCTATAATATCATCCAATTCTTTTGATGATACACGAATAAATACACTTTGAATTTTATTGCTTAAATTTTGCATTATTTGTATAAATAAATCTTTATTTTCTATAATATTTTTTGTGTTATACATAAATTTCCTCACTTCATTAATTAAGATATTATTTAATTTATATCCATTGTCCTCTTAATAAAATTTCTGCTCAATCTACAAAATACACAGGAACCTTATCAATTCCATTACTCTCTGCTATGTAAAACGAACTATATCCGTCGATCAAATTAAAATCTTTATCTAAAATAATTTGAGACTCAAATTCTCCTGTACGAAACCAATACTCCATTTTTCGTTTTAACTTATTTTTATTGATTTGAGTTTCTCTCCAAGAAGGATTAATATTAATATCTTTTATATAAACCCAATATTCATATCCACTTTCATAGATACCAAATAACTTTTTTATAAATCTAATAATCCCTTTCATCTGTTTCCTCCATAATTTCAATTTTGTAACCCAGCCATTTTAACAACTGTGAAACACTTTTTATACATTCTTCATGTATATATTCTCCAAAATCATTTTCAATATATGTTTCACCAGCATATATTCCTTCTTGACAGGCAGAACAGTGGTAAGATGTTTTTGGAGGTATGTAATTAGGGCACGCTATTAAACAAGGATTTCTTTTACAGAGCTTACACAATTATGCAGCACCTCCCTTATATTTCTCTAATTGTTCATAAACATAGTCGTCATTTGTTGTATAGTAAATATCTCTGATTCCTAAATCTTTTATCGCAGCCATACAGGAAGGACAGGGACGTGCTAATCCATAAGGCTGATCTTTTCTGATGCGATAGATATACAATTTAACTTTGGAAAAGTTAATATCTAAATATTTGATTGAATTAATACAATTTATTTCAGCATGTAATTTTGGCAGTAATTCATCAGATGCTTTTCGATATTTATTATACTTTTTCTGCATTGGATGCGTTTTATTACAATTGCATCCAATACCAATCATAGTTCCTTGATAAACAGCAACACAGCCAATATGTATTTTGTGAAAGTCAGATATTAGTGCAGCTTGTCTTGCTTTATCAAAATATTTATAATCTGTGTTATAAATCATGACTCCGTTTCCTCTTTTATAATTTGATTCCAATCCAACTTAATTTTACAATGTGGACAATAATCTAATTTCTTTTCTATATAGCTTCCACAATGAGCACACCAATATGTAATTTTTGCAATTTTTAGTTCTTTAACTGGGCAGGTTTTAATAATAGCTTCTTCTTCATAAAAATCATTTCCTTTATCGAAGCATTTATATCTATATTCATAATCTTGAATGTATTCTTCAAACTGACCTTGTAAACTTGCATTTTCAATGGTACTTCGTATAATGGATTCAATTGATTTTTTATCTGCATTAACATATTGGGTATCAATTGGATGAATTACTTCAATATCTTTTCTCCATAATCCCATTGATACAAGATATTGATTTTTATTTTTATCATATGAATAGCTACAGTCTATAGCATATCCTTCGTGTCCGCAGTCCTCTGGCAAATCAATAGTCAAAGTTATTCTTTTATTTCTATATCTGATCATTTCTTTTTCCTCCAATTGGTTATTTTTGTGGATTGTGGTGTATTATATTGGCACCATTTGTCAAAGTTCCAATCATTTGCAATTCGTTCTGCAATATTTCCATTTGTGTAATTTGTATAAAAATCTGACAGATGAATTACACCGCCAAAAGATGAATAGTTTACTTTATGATTTCCTGTTCTGTAGAATGTTTCTGTCATATATATTAAAATTTTCTCCTTTTTTCTTATAAAATTTATTGTTTTTCAATGTAGCCATCATAATTTGAGACTCCTTTTAATAAAATATTTTTTGTCGGCATGATATTGAGCATTTGCTGGGAAGAGAAGTATGTACATACATTTGTTTAAGAAAGATATCACATTTGATATTCCTTTTATTTTTTAAATTGTTTTAATATATCAGCTCCTTTTCAACAAAGTGGTTAAAAGTAAAATGGTGTTTTGATGGTGATAATATATCTTTCTGCATTTCGTTTTGAAATTTCTCGTAATATCTTTACAAGTTAGGCAGGTGATCATCTGCCTGATTATAAAGTTGTATCCAAATCTTCAATTGCACTTAATTTTAACTGTTTGTCTTTTGTTCTTGCTGTTTTGTTATAAATCAAACGAATGCTTACAGCTACTGGTTTTCCAATTTTGCTATAATCTTCTTTAAATTTTTTGGTGTTTTCTTGAATAGATTTATAGGAATCAATGTTAACAAAAGTCTTTGTTGATTTGCTATCTTCCTTTACAAAGCATTTTTTCAAAATTTTGCTGTCAATCACAGAATTGTATGCACGATAAAAAACTGCAAATCCTTTTAAAAAGTTTGCCATTAATGATTCATTGGCACCAATACAAGATTTATGTAACAAATCCAACATCGCTTTAAAGGAATCACTTGAATCTTTTTGCTGGAAATCATCATATATTAATTCAAGGCTTGTTAAACAGGATATATAATTGTCTGTTCTATTATTTGAATATGTTACATTTAATTCAGATGCTTCAACACAGGAGACAATATGTTTCCATTTCTTATCAAAATACTGTCTTGATAGATATCCCTCAATTGTTTCATTGAATTTTCTTTTTTGATGATTTATTTCATAAAACCATCTTGCTTCGTCTTCAACATTCTTTAAATCTCGTCTGATTCTACATTTTAATTTTTTGCCACTAATAAATCTCATTTTGGCAGCTAATGTACGTTTCTGACCTTCTATAACTCGATATACGCCATCACGATAACTGATATAAAGTGGTTCACATTTTTCGTCTAACCAGTGTTCAGCCATATATCTAACGTCCTTTTCATCTGATGCTAAATGATAAGGTGCATCTGTTGTTTGTAAAACATCAATACCAATAAATTCCTCTGTTGTAGTCCATTTGTCATTAATTAAAATTTTTTCTTTACTCATTTTTTAGTCTCCTTTGATTAAATTAATTATTTCTTTGATACTGTTAATTAGCTCGTTTAAGGTCCTATCAGCATATTCTCTTTCTGAGTTTGAAATTTTGTCTTGAATATGATATATATTAAACAATCTATTTTTATATGTTTCTAATCGTCCAGCTACATCTTCTTTTAAGGTGTTAATTTCGTCTTCAATATCTAACATATCTAAGGCGTTTTTTGTGGTTTTTGTATCTTTGTATGCTTTAATAACATCTTCTTCTGTGAAAATTTTATCTGTAGTCTTTTCGGTGTCATAATACTTACCGAAATGTCCTGAATGTTGAGTACCTGCGTATTGATTCGTTATATCCTTGTATGAAGCTTCTGGATTTTTATTAGATTTACTATCTTCCTTTTGTTTTATTTCTCTATAAGCAGTTCCAATTTTAACTTCACCTGTTTGCACTTTCTTTTTTAAATCTTCATTATCGGATTTCATAACAGCATCATATCTAGCAACAGTCCCAGCTCCTACACCAGACATTTTTGCTACTTGTTCACGAGTATTAGTGGATCTCTCTCGTTTTTTTACAAAACGCTCTGCGTCCATTTGGACGCTAACCGTTTTACCATTAGTAATATCAGCTCCTAGTTTATTTCCTTTGCGCTTTTTTTCTTCGTTTTCTAAAGCAATTTCATCGGCAACCATAGAATTTGCAAAAATCAATTCGCCAGGAGTCATATTGCGTCTTGCTTGTTGATGAGACACCATCCATTGCATAACTTCTGACCTTGTACAATCTTCTCCAAGAAAGTCTTCAACATTCTCTACTTTAAATTCAATATTATTTTCTTTTAAAATAGGATAACGATTGTGTCCGTCAACAATAATATTACCTTTCCACACATAAAGAGGAGTGCCATCATATTTTGTTAGAAGTTTTTCTTTCAATTCTTCTAACTCTTCTTTAGGTAATGGCTTGAATAATGCTTGTAGTTTTAAATCAATTTTTAAGTCTTTCATGCATTTCCTTTCTTTTAATAAATGTATTTACAGTTAAATAGAGTAAATTTACTCTAACTAATATTTCTACATTTTGTTTTAATCTTGGTAAAACTTTTTACTCACATATTTTTGTTCCCGTAAAAATAAAATTCCATATTCAAGTTCTTTCTTATAATCGTATTCTTCTTTTGTGCATTGAATAATTTGATTATTACGAAAAATATATCTATATGGACAGATGTATATAATATCATCAGTATGCCATTTATCACTTGAATCTTTATATCGTGGCATTCTATGAGTTTTTATCAAGCCAAGCTGTTCTAATACTTCGGTTGCTCTTGCGATCATTTTTCTATCACTGCCAATAAAAGAGGCAATCGATTGAAATTGTGAATAAAATATTTCTGGTTTGCTCTTTTTTGATTTTTCAGAATGTCCAGACAATTCATTTGTTCTAAGCCATGTAAATGCTTTTATATAAGATAGGAGAAGAAATAAAATACTTTTATTAAGTGGCTTATATGGTGATTGATATTTGTTTATTATTTCTATTTCAAAGTCATATAAAATACCAAAATTGTTTTTAGGGTTAATTTTTTCATAATTTAATGAAGATGATTGAAAAGTATTTTGTATATACTTCTCTTTATCAAAATCAATAATGTAACCATTTTCAAAATACCAATTCATACAATCCCTGAATCTAGTAAAAATATTCTTTTCAGTACCCCTATGCCAGTTTGCCTTATACTTACACCACTGAATCATATAAATAGGAGAGTAGTGTACAGTATTTTCCCATGTCTGATTATAATTAAAATAAAGTAGGGTGGATATTCTATGTTCTGGTAGAGTATTTGCTAAGATTACTTCTTTAGGAATTTTTACAAAGCGATTTACTATACTTGGCAGTTTTATTGTTTCTGTTGGTGATTTATTATTCTCTATGTAAAAACATCTCCTTTCTTATATCCATTTAGTTTTTCTATTTTTTACACGATCATACTCGGTTTGTAATATCTGTTTTTTTCTTCGTATGAGTAGATTTCCTGAGAAATAATTAACTGTGCATCATATCGTTCTAATCTTTCTACATCATCTAACTGATCTTCAGAAAAATAATTCCGTATCTGTTCATTAGAAGATATATTATGTTCTTTGCGATATTGAGTAGCTGACATCCCAAGTATCACAGTATTTAGCAATGAAAATTCAATAGAATATAAGTTGCCATTAGTAATCCACTCAGGAACACCATTAAGTAATTCTTCTTTTTTGTGATTAAAGCACCACGCAATTCTTTACAGTTAATGAGAGTGTTTTTACGATTTTGATTCCAATTTGTACGGTTTTTAAATGCTTTCTCTATAATAATGAAATATCTTCGTACCAATTTAGACATTTCTTTTAATTTATTGGATGTATTTCTACCTTTAGAACCAGCAACCATTGCAATTTCTTTAGCAGTAGATACCTGTATCAAATAATCAAGAGAACGTCTATCACCACCGTGATTATTTTGATTCGCCTTTGAAAGTGTTTCAAGTTTGTAATCAATATTCTCTAAAAGTTCCATATCATCAATTTGTTTCTTAATCCAATTTGTAAAATCACGACTAACTTTTAATTGATTATGTAACAATCTTGCGCTTATCCAATTTTCATTTTCTTCTTGTAATATAGGTAAAAGTGCCTGATATTCAAGGATTGTAGAGATTTCATCATCTGACAATCCATATTGTTTTAATTCTTCTTCAGTAAATTTTCCATTTTAAATGATTCGCTTTCATATAATTTTTCTTTTCTTGGTTTCGTGGTATTTTTCTTTGTAGCTCTCATAATCGTATTCCTTTCATTTTCTGCGATTTTTAAGGTATATCACATCACAGTGTGATATACTTGAAGAAAAAATGTCAAAGTATATCACACCAGAGTGTGCAGAATCAGCCGTCTATTTAATAATAGACTGTAATAATAAATAAAGACTACTACTATCGTAATTAATTGTTGGTTTCTAATGATGATTGTGTTATATAATTTATCTCTTTAAATTGTTTTCAGCTTTAACAGCTAATTCATCAAATATATTTTTTTCCTTATTACAATCAGTATCTTTATCTATATGTAATTTCTCCATAATACAGTCAAGTGTTAATGTAAAGGCTTTTCTTATGTCTTTGTAATAATTAATTACATCTATTGCATAAGGAGTAGTATCTAAATCAAATTCTGATTTGTAAGCATCTACATAGTCATTTAATTCAATGCTATATGCATCTTCTGTTTCCCCGATCACAAGATGTATGATTTCTGAGAGTTTCAGATTCTCATCAGAATTTTCATTTACATAGGATAGGAGAGTGTTAAGTTTTTTAAATGTATGGGTTTTCCAGCGAGAATATTTTTTCTCGTGCAGTTTCTTCTTATTGGATTGTTCTTCTAATTTGGATAGCCTTTCGTTAATATCTGATTTCATTTCAATCATGGATTCAGATATTGTATTTAGTGCAGTTATTAAGGAATTTGTTATATTATTTTCTTCTAATTCATGAAACCTGTTTACATATCTTGCTGTAAATTCTGTACCTTTTTGTCCAGTAAGTTTATTTGCAATAAATTCACAACCCTTGCGAGTCACATTGAAACATGGTCTTTCCTCACCTTTTGAATCCAAGTAAGTTGTTTCAATAAAGAAATCAACGGGGGAAATCTTGCACTCGTCAACCAATCCAATATTGGCTTCGTTGATTTGTTTACAATATCTGCGAATGTCTCTTATAAGTTTTGAATGTTCTTTGTTTACCATTTGAGCCACTTCCATAGATGTCACAGTTTCAGTTATTTGTGTTGCTATAATATTGTTCATATAATTATTCCTTTCTTTATTAATGTTGCTATTTTATAGTTCATAAATTTTCAATCTCCTTTAATAAGTGTTTTTATTTTGTATTATTATTTCTACACTTGATAACAATAAAAATATATTTATTAGTCGTCGAATATGGTTCTCTCTTTTACCGCTGCATTCTCTGAGATTAAATCATATTTTTTCAATAAATTGTCTACCATGTTTTCAAATAATTTTCTTGCTGTTTTGTCATGCTCTATAGCATCTAATGTAAAACAACTGTCTAAATTGTTTTCATAACAATAATCATCTACAATCTGATTTATTTCGATATCAGGATATATATTGTGAAATTCTTTATATAATTGCTTGTACAATTCTTTATTTTTGTCTATCCCAAAATAATCCATAAGTAATTGATATTTTGGAAACATTTTAGATGTCCAGTATGAAAATCTTTTTGATGACAATGATTTTTCAGTTTGTAATTGTTTTTCTTCTAATTTGGACATTCTTTCATTTAAAGATAGAAGAGTATCATTTACTGTTTTTGTAAAAGTATTTAAAGTATCTATTATTGGCTGTAAGATAATTTGGTCTGTTGTTTTATGATCTATAAATACTGAAGCCAATATATCAGCACATTTGTCTTGATATCTTAATAATTTTTCACTTAATTCTGGTTGCTTTTGTTTCATTTTAGGTGTAATATTTATTTTTGCTAAAGTTAATGGAAGTTTACGGTTAGAAATACACCATATTTCATTAATACTTGGCATATCTAAGTCCACCCCTAAAAATTTTTGGGTGTGACTTTTTAAAATTTCATCAGTAATAATTTTCTTACGTTGATGTTCAATTTGTTTTTCTGAAAAACCTATTCCTCTTAATACATGTGTGATGGAAGTATAGATTTCACCAGTTGCATTATCCTTTAATGCAATTAGTTCATCTCCATAAAAATTAAAATTTGTTACTTGTAAAGCTGTGTTATTGTTTGCCATGATAAAAATCTCCTTTTAATAATTAATTTGTGTTTTATAGGTTTTTGGTGATGTTGTATACTTCTACTTTTGTAAATTGAGAAAACAGGATTTTTCGTATAAGGAAAAGAGAAGAATATATATTTAGCTTTTTTAGATTAAATTTTATTGAGAATTTTTTGTGAAATTTTATAATGGGTTCGGGGAGAGAGTGGTTTTAAAGATTTTAAGAATGAAAAAATGTTAATTTTGCTTGATTTTAAAGGATTCTTAGTCTGATTTTAGGGTGAAAATAAAATATAGATTTGTTGTCTGAAGTTAAATTTTTAGGGAAGTTCGAGAATTTGCTTATTTTATAAGGGTTTGAGCATGATTATAGATTAAAATTTGAAGAAAAAAGAACAAATTAAATTGTCAGATAATTTATTTTTCCTTTATTTACGCGGTTTTTTATAATTTCCACCGAACTAACTCTCGAACTACTTTTGCGAATTGTGTGTATTTAAGACACAATTTTTCTGAAGGTGATATGTGTAATTTGAAGGTGGTACGTGAATAGAAGAGATAGGGTGCCAATGTGATACGGTGATTTTAATTAATATGTAAACATACCCCCTCTTTATTTTTGTAAGTAAAACCGTTATAAGATAAGGGTTAACTTGTATTTCTCACATTTTTGCAAGTTGATTTTTAAATAAACATACACAAACGTTCTGTCAAGTAAAAACACTTTACAATATTAAATACGTTTAAATTGAGTGACTTTTTAAAACAATAATGTCAAGTATTTTTACTTGACAAGTTCGCTGTTATTTGGTTATGTTATCTACAATTTTAACGATATTTACACACAAAATTACTCATAATACATATATTTACCCGCAATAAAAAATATATAACTAAAATTACATACAATTATATAAATAATCACACAATATAACACTTGACACTATATCTTATAACAATATAAACAGTAATTAATATAATAATTCTACAAATTACTACCTTAATTATACCTGCTGCCATACTGCCAACTACACCACATTCAAACACATAGCTCAAATATATAACTCAAACTCTCCAATGCCTCTATAACGCACAAAAACCCACATACAAGCAATTTTAATCTATTAAATGAAAACTTACACCAACACAATAAAAAAGCAAATTAGGGCAAATTACAACGTCACAGAACAATTACATATGTATACATTTAACCTGAATACATGATTTTATCTTATCATCATTCAATATTTGTCCAGTATCGTATAATATCAAGTAAGTATCATTTAATATCACATATCACATGACATCAAGTAAGCATCACTTATTATCATCCAATATCATTTAACCATCATATAACAATACTATATTCCATAACAAAAAAGGCTATGAGCTTGTAACCCATAGCCTTATAATATCTTTAAATATCTCAATTCCCATCTGCTATCACATAATATTCCTTCTTTGTCTTATCAAAGCTTTTCTTTGATTCGTCGTAATTCCTGCCATCATAATCCCTGACAGTAACAACTCTGTTTTCATATTCTGTCAGACTATCCCAATAAATAACAACATTATCCATCTGAATACATGCATCATGATTCTTACTGAAATATGCAAACACCTTTCTTAAATCTTCCCTTGTGTAGCTGTCTTTTTTATCCTCTGTATAAACTCTGTGATTAAAAAAATCTTTTCTTTCATACTTTAAAATTAACATAACTCACACCCTCCATATTAAAGATGACAACCTGTATCACGTGCAAAGTTTATTAGTGCCTGCTTTACACTTTCATGTGCTGCCTTTAATGCTTCGTTGTCCCTGTCATCACAACACGCATAAAATAGTTTTGATTCGTTCTCTGATAACATTTCAAATACTTCCTGATTTGTCATAACTGTTTGTATCCTTTCCTTATTATAATAGGGTGCAGCAAGTATCTGTTACACCCTTGTTTTCTGTTTCCATTATGCTTCCAGTAATATCTTTGAATCTGTATATACCTTTGTGCTGCCGTAATA
>ERZ808041.889-NODE-889-length-15576-cov-11.137622_pt1 | contig 15576 bp, 13 predicted proteins | sample MGYA00380192_ERZ808041 | MGnify/ENA primary metagenome ERZ808041 (study PRJEB31490, sample SAMN06133412) | mouse gut metagenome | isolation source: Z1_1 | host: mice | place: China: Chengdu | collected 2015-05 ... | reverse complement strand
GGCATATACATTTTCGTGCGAGTGCGCATCCCCCGGAGGGCTATATATTTGGCGATTTTTAATCACCAAATATATAGATTCATATTTTGATTTTTCATCTTTTTATCGCTCCTAACACAATCTATAAATTGTTTTATCTTTATTGCATCTTTTACCCCGTCTGTCTCAACACCACTGCTGACATCAACAGCATAACAGTCCATCTGACGAACAACAGCAACAACATTATCACAGTGAAGTCCACCCGCAAGAAAATATGGCTTGATTGTCTGATTTCTTTCGCGTAATTTCGAGAAACTTTCCTGCAATATTTTCAGGGAAAAGCATTCTCCTGTACCGCCAGGTATTCCATTTTTGTAGGTGTCAAAAAGCATAAAATCCGCCTCCGCTGAGATGCATTCTACTACCTGTAGCGCGCTCTGTACACGAACTGCTTTTATGACACTTGTGCCCGTTTTTTCTTTTAATTTCTGAATATATGTATCCGTCTCATCACCGTGGAGCTGTACTATATTTATAACACGTGTGTCACATAATCGAACCACATGCTCTAGTGGCTCATCAACGAAAACACCCACCGCCTGAATGCGTTTATCCAGCATTTTTCGCATGATAAGTGCCTGTTCATCTGTGACAAACCGTTTGGTCTTTGCAAATACAAAACCAACATACTCTGGCAGATACCGATTGACAATATTTACATCTGCAAGTGTTTTCAGCCCGCATATCTTTACTTTTGTCATATTCTGTCTCCTGCACATTCTGTAGCGATTGATATCCCTTTTAGCCTTTTAAGCAGTTCAACCTTATTCTGACTGCGCATTAATGTCTCTCCAATCAACACGCCATCCACATGCGCATCGCGAAGCGCTTGTATGTCGCTGGCGGTCTGAATACCACTTTCCGCCACAAACAAAATATTGTCAGGCACTAGATCTCTAAGCCGTATACTATTTTGAATATCCACTGTAAATGTTTTTAAATCTCTGTTGTTTACACCAACCAGCCGCGCACCTGCGTCAAGCGCACTGTGTAACTCGCGCTCGTCGTGTGCCTCCACAAGTGCTGACAATCCCAATTCATCACACACCGCTTTATATTCCCTGATAGTATCCGTGTCAAGCAATGCCGCAATCAACAAAATACAGGAAGCGCCCAACAATTTCGCCTCATAAATTAAATAAGGGTCAATTGTAAAGTCTTTTCGGATAATTGGGATAGAAACCTTATCGTTGATTTCTGTTAAAAATCGGTCTTCACCCCTAAAATAATCTGGCTCTGTCAACACAGAAATACAGTCTGCTCCAGCTCTTTCATAATCCTGTGCAATACTCAAATATGGAAATTTTTCAGTGATAATTCCCTTTGACGGTGACGCCTTTTTTACCTCGCAGATAAAACTGATTTCTTTTTTGGCAATTGCCTTCTCAAAGGGAAAGGTAAATGCGCCCTCATCTGCAGCGATTTTCTCTGCGCTTTCTTTTACTTGTTTAAAGGATACTTCCCTTTTCTTTCGCGCTACCCTTGCTCTGGTAGCTGCTGCCAAATCGTCCAATATCATAATATCCTCCATTTTTACTCAATCTACTCTTCCATTCACAAAAAGCAGACTATCTTGCAACACAGCCGTTCTTATACATGAAAGAGTGTTATGAATTTGTAAGCTTTATAAAGTTCTGCAATGTCTCATATGCCTTTCCGCTTTTAATTGTCTTACGTGCAACTTCTACTCCCTCCTCAATAGAAGAAGCTCCACCCATCAAATAAATACCAGCGCCAGCATTTACAATCACAGCATCTGCTTTTGCATCAGTACAATTGCCTTTTAAAATATCTATTATAATCTTTGCATTCTCAAATCCATCTCCGCCTATAAGCTCACTCTTCTGGCATCTTTTGAATCCAAATTGCTCCGGCGTAATCTCATATTTCTCAAATTTACCATTTTTGACTTCGACGCAAGTAGTAGGAGCACTCATAGAAATCTCGTCAAGTCTATCCTGCCCATATACGACCAGTGCGCGCTTGACGCCAAGATTGCTGAGCACATGTGCCAACGGCTCCACCAAATCCTCGCTGTACACGCCCATCAATTCCGCATTTGCCTCTGCCGGATTTGCAAGCGGTCCAAGAATATTGAACACTGTTCTAAGACCGATTCCCTTTCTCACAGGACCCACAAAACGCATTGCAGCGTGGTATTTCTGTGCAAACATAAAACAAATATTTCCTTTTTCCAACACTTCCGCATTCTTCTCCGGCTCCAAATCCAACTTGACGCCAAGTGCCTCAAGGCAGTCAGCCGCTCCACTCTTGCTCGATACACTTCGGTTTCCGTGTTTTGCCACCTTATATCCCGCTGCTGCCGCAACAATACTCGCCGCAGTACTAATATTAATGGAATTTGCCTCATCACCACCTGTTCCCACGATTTCAAGCACATCACCACGGACTGGAACCTTTGTACCATGTTTTCGCATTCCCTTTGCAAATGCAGTAATCTCCTCAACGGTCTCCCCTTTCATGCGAAGCGCCGTGAGAAAAGATGCCATATTAATTTGTTCTGCCTCACCACTCATAATTTCGTCCATCACCTGTTCTGCCTCATCTGGTGTTAAATCAATGTTTTCCACTACTTTTTTCGTTGCTTCTACAATCATTTTCTATCCCTTCCTTTCAAAAAATTCTCTATCATTTTTTTCCCAAGTGGTGTCATAATCGACTCTGGGTGAAACTGTACTCCATAAATCGGATATGTTTTATGTTGTACTGCCATTACCACACCCTTTTCATCAACTGCTGTGACTGCAAGCTCATCAGGAATCGTATTTTTATCTGCCACCAGCGAATGGTATCTCGCAACTTTCAACTCCTCTGGAAGCCCTTGAAATATTAACCTTTCGTTATCTACTTTAACGGTGCTCTGTTTGCCATGCATCAATTCCGGCGCATATATAATTCTGCTGCCAAATACCTCACATACTGCCTGATGCCCCAAACAGACCCCTAACAATGGAATTGTTCTCTCTGTCTCGCTGGCCAAAGCCTTGATAAGCGCCTCACACACCCCTGCGTCAGATGGTTTCCCTGGTCCTGGAGAAAGAACAATGTGTGTTGGTGCCAACGCCAAAATCTGTTCGATAGTTAGCGCATCATTTCGGATTATTTGAAGATCTTCTTGCTCTTTTCCCTCACCTAACAATTCTCCAATGATCTGCACCAAATTAAAAGAAAAACTATCATAATTATCAATCAGCAATATCAATTGATTCCCTCCTTGTTTTAAACTTTTTTAGGAAATTAACTTTACGCAAAGCCTGCAATATTTGAATGATTTCAAGTCACTTGCCACTGAAATATTATGTGCCCTCAGCAGATTTCCTCCACTCTGCAAATCGCCTCAATCACAGCTCCAGCTTTGTTTGCGCACTCTTGATATTCATTCTCTGGTATAGAGTCCGCAACAATTCCGGCACCTGCCTGCACAGAAATTCTTTTGCCTTTCTTGACTGCTGTCCGAATCGCAATGCAGACATCAAGGTTTCCACTAAAATCAAGATATCCAATTGCGCCGCCATACACTCCTCTTGGCACTGGTTCCAACTCGTCAATAATTTCACATGCCCTAAACTTTGGTGCTCCAGAAAGAGTTCCCGCCGGAAGTAATGCCTCTATTGTATCAGCGCAAGTCTTATGGGCCGCCAATTTTCCTGTAACAGTGCTTGCAATGTGCATCACCCGAGAAAAACGATGAACTGCCATGTAATCTTCCACTCGAACACTACCGTATTCCGCAATTTTTCCAATGTCATTTCTTGCCAAATCAACTAACATATTGTGTTCAGCGCACTCCTTTTCATCCGCCAGAAGCTCCTTTTCCAATGCAAGGTCTTCCTCCCTGTCCTTTCCCCGCTTTCTCGTTCCGGCTACCGGAAATGTCATTAATTTTCCATTTGTAAGTTTCACCATTGTCTCCGGTGAAGTTCCCGCTATCTGCATCTCTTTCATATTTATATAGTACATGTAAGGTGATGGATTGGTGGTGCGCAGTACTCTGTATGCATTGAGCAAGCTTCCGTCATAATCCGCCTCAAACCGTCGCGAGATAACTCCCTGAAAAATATCACCATCCTTAATGTAATGCTTTGTCTTTTCCACCATTGCACAGTACTCCTCTTTGGAAAGGTTACAGGTAAATTCTGGCGCTGGAAGTGGTTCTTCATATGGCACAGGCTCCGTTAACCGCATCGTTTCCACAAATGCCTCCAGTTCCGAAACTGCTTTTTGATAGCCTGCCTCACCATCCTGCGTTTTTGCGTTAGTAATGAAACATATTTTATGATGAAGCTGATCAAATGCAATCAACTTATCAAACATCATCAATTCACAATCGTTGATATCACTTTGCTTAATTTTTAGTTTTGGCTCTGCGTACTGTATCATCTCATAAGAAAAATATCCGACAAAACCGCCTGTAAATGTAGGAAGTTCTTCAATCTGTGGGGAACGATAAGTCTCCAAAATTGTTTGCAATGCTTCTTTGGGCGTTCCAGGTAATATGCGTACCATACCATTTTCTTGGATTTTTGTTAGTCCATTTTTGCAGAACACAGTCAATTTGGGATGATATCCCAAAAATGAATACCTGCCAAGACTTCCTCCCTCCACGCTCTCCAACAGAAAATACTGTTCATCAAGCGCTGCAAGCTTTCTAAGCATCAAAATCGGTGTGATATCATCCGCTAAAAGCTCCTTGCACACTGGAATGTAGGTATATTCTTTTGTATACTGTTTCGCTTGTTCATAGCTTGGTTTTATCATAGAATATCATCCTCTCTATTCTTAAAATAATGGATTGGGTGCCCGCGTCCGTGTGCAATCGAGTAGAGAAGTTTCATCTTCCCTACTCGCGCGCCGCCGATGCGCCATGCAATGGCATATTTCCTCTACATCGGCGTGCGCATAAAAAAAGCTTCTGTCCTAATATCTCTACTAGGACAAAAGCTTAAAAACTTCTGCGGTACCACCTAATTTGGCATATAAAAAAAATATACCCTCTCTCCACACGCACCATCATGCGCTTTCCCTTGATAACGGGCGGAAATCCCGTTGGACATTACTCAAGTCATTTTTTATAAATAGACTCTTTGCTCCCACCTTCCCAAGTCCATTCCATGCCTTATTGAATACTGCAATCCCACCACCTGCAGCTCTCTGTGAATCTCCTAACACATGTACTCCTCTTGGTCATTAGTTTCGTGTCAATATTTAATTGGATTAAAAACTAACCTTATGATAAACGTTCTGACAGGATTTGTCAAGAGAAATTTTTTGTATTTTTTTATCCTATCTTGGCATCGCTGGTTTTAACACTATGCAACAAGTGCATGGCGCAGATGTAAAAAATAACTTGACATCTATCTATAAAAACACTATAATGAACATTGTTCAGTATAGAAGGAGAAACAACGTATGAATACAATTATTACCTCCAAAAAAGCAATTTTAGATCAGAGTAAAATGTTGGTGACAACACAAGGCTGGCAGGCTGTCAACATTCGGAATGTCGCCGCAGCCTGCGGCGTTTCCGTCGGCTCCATCTACAATTATTTTGCGTCCAAGTCCGATTTAGTGACTGCTACTGTGGAGAGCATCTGGCATGACATCTTTCACTTTTCGGAATGTGAGGCGGATTTTGACAGTTTTGCAGATTGTGTACAATGGATTTTTGACAGCATAAAAACAGGCAGCGAAAAATATCCAGGTTTTTTCACCTCGCACGCCATGCTCTTTTTAAGAGATGACAAAACAAACGAACAACAGCTTATGGCACAATCTTGGGAACATATTCAAACAGAACTTTATCATATTTTAGAAAAAGACAAAAATGTTCGACCAGACGCTTTTAATAACATACTGACACCACAGAAATTTGTAGACATTATATTTTCACTGATTATTTCTGCACTGATACGCCATAATTACGACAGCAGCAGTATTTTAGAACTTATCAGACGCGTAATTTATGAATAAGGATTACTTTTCACGGAATGCGCTGAACTGCGCATTCCGTGAAATGATATTATATTTAAGGAGGAAATTTATGCAAGCGATTGTAGAAACTTTATTTGACACCATTTATCTAATCACCGTCATCACCCTTGGAATCCTTATGATCCGCAAAAGCAACGGGCGCAAACAGTACCATCTGTTTGGAATTATGGCAGTTGTATTGGGACTTGGCGATTCTTTTCATCTGGTTCCGCGCGCACTCGCGTTATGCACGACAGGACTTGAAAACTATACGACCGCTCTTGGTATCGGCAAGCTTATCACTTCTATTACAATGACCATTTTTTACATTCTTTTGTACTATGTGTGGCGAAGCCGTTATCACATTTCTGGGAAAAATGGGATAACAATCTCTGTGTATTTTTTGTCAGCTCTCCGTATTATCTTGTGCCTTTTCCCACAAAATGGCTGGCTACAGGCAAATCCTCCTTTGTCTTGGGGAATTTATCGCAATATACCATTTACTCTGTTTGGTCTGCTAATTATTGTGCTCTTTTATCAGGAAGCAAAAAGGCAGCATGACACTGCCTTTCAGTATATGTGGCTGACCATTGTGCTCAGTTTTGGTTTTTATATTCCAGTTGTGCTCTGGGCAGACGCAATTCCCATGATTGGTATGCTAATGATTCCAAAAACCTGCGCTTATGTGTGGACTGTCCTGATTGGTTATCAAGCAATGCGCAGCGAACGATAATTAATGTTCGCGTAAAATCTTCTCAATTTCTGCAAGCAGCCGGTCTTTCACCGGCGGCTTCAGGAAATATCCTGCTGGTTTCAATTTTAATACTGCCTCAATGTTTGAGCGGTCGTTTACCGCAGTCAAAAACACTACTGGTATACTCGTCAAATCTTCGTCAGCGCGTATCATTTCCAGAGTCATCTTCCCATCACAGACTGGCATTTCATAGTCTAACAATATCAAATCTGGTCTCTTTTTCCCTATGGAGGTCATCGCCTGCGCGCCAGAAATCGCTATGGCAACCTCATAGGTATCTTCCAGCATTGCCTTTATTGTCCGAAGCGCTGTACCGTTGTCATCGACGACAAGAATTCTCTTTTTTCCATTATTTTCATTCGCTTTTAACGCCTCCTGCTCAACTTTTTTCTCCTCAAGTCCAAGCCTTCTGCAAACAGCATCCATAATCACTGTGTTTTCAACTGGGCGTATCAAATTTTCAAACTGTTCTTCTTCATAATACTTAAAAAACTTTCTGCTCTCTTCTTTTGTCCCAATCGTCAACACTGGAATCTGTGTATATTGGTCACTCAATAGAAAAAACATGGACGTATCAATATCATAGGCGCCAATTAGACTGATTAGCACCAAATCTGGATTTACAATTTTTAACATTCCCTCCAAAACCCCTACATTTTCCGAGCAGAGCTGTACATGAAAATATTGGGACAAAAATTGATTCGTCTCGTTCACCACTGTGTTCAACTTTCCGATTAATAATATCTTTTTCATTTCGTCCTCCAATCACTGATATATTATTTCTTTTCTGCCATCTGTCCCGCCAGCAAAACTGCAAGGCGATCTGATTCCTCTATATCCAAATTGGTCACTGCCTCTGCAAGTTTCTGAATATTTTGCTCGATTTCTGTTGGAAAATCATATTCGCGTAACTGTTTTATCAACTCGTCCGCCCTGTCAATCTCCATCTCTTGCATACTGAAACGCACCATCTCAACAAACGCCTGTATTACAGAATAATCCGTAATCTGCTTTTTTGCCCTAATTCCAATGTCAAATACCCCCTGCAATTTCTGTCGATAACTGCGCCACTGATCCAAAAATATAGTGGTCATGGATAGAATTACTTCTATTTTACCATTTTTTGCTGCGGATTCCAATACCCCTGCGACACCTGACAGTGGCAAGATACCAATCGTCGCCGCAAGGCTTTTCATCGCATGTACCTGAATGCGATATGATTCTAGGTGATCTGTATCGGAGATCTGTTCATATGCCTGCTCCAAGCAATCGGCTGCTGTGTCGATTTGGTCATAAAACTCTTTCACAGTATACTCAAGCAACTCCTTACCTGGCAAGTGCAGCCACGCATAATTCCAATCAAGTCCCTCCACCACAGGCAGTTCCTCCAAACGCAAGTCAACATCAACAGTCTGTTCTGGAAACTTTGATGTCGATTCCGAAAGAGTTTGCAGCAGTTCTTCTGGCAGTATTTTTTGAATCATTGTTTCAAGCTTATCTGGCACTATCGGTTTTGATAAAAAATCATCAAATCCCTCTGTCAGATAGGTTTCTTTTGCCCCTGAAACAGCATTCGCTGTCAGCACTACAATAGGCGTATCTTTACACGGAAACGCAGACAATGCTTTTATACGATGCAATGTTTCCACCCCATCCATTTCGGGCATCATATGGTCCAGAAAAATCAAGTCATAATGAGATTCTTGAACCAAATGTAAACACTCGGCTCCCCCAGTAGCTTCTGTCACCTGAATCTGTGTTTCCTTCAATAAATTCCGCAAAACCTTGCGATTAACAGCATTGTCATCCACCACCAATATCTTAGCATCAGGCGCATAAAGCTGAGATGTATAGTTATAATTTTCTGCAATCTGTTGGACTTTAGACTCGAAATCCCCAATCGGAGTATAATCGATAATCTTTTGTTCCAACTCAAAATAAAATTTAGAGCCCTTTCCGTATTCGCTCTCCACATGCAGCTTGCTCCCTAACAATGTTAACAACTGAATCGTAATACTCATTCCAAGTCCAGTACCTTCAATATTGCGATTTCTATCCTCCTCAATCCGCTCAAACTCCGCTGAAAGTTTTGGTAAATCTTCCGCTTTGATTCCAATTCCTGTATCCTCCACCACAAAGCGAATCACCGCCATTTCCCCCATAATATGTCCCGCAACCCGCAACCACACAGTTCCTTCATGTGTATATTTGACTGCATTGGTTAACAAATTGATTAAAATCTGCCGGATTCGCACATCATCTCCAAACAGCCGAGAAGGGATTTCCTGATCAACCTCCACCTTAAGACAAAGTGCCTTGTCAGCCGCGCGATGCGACGTCATATTTACCAAGTCATGAATCAAGCTGCTAAAGTCATACGCAACTGGCACTATCTCCATTTTTCCTGAGTCTATCTTAGAAAAATCCAAGATATCATTGATTAACGACAGTAAAGACTGACCTGCCATATATATATCCATCGCGTATTCTCTAATATTCTGCTCTTTTGATTCTCGCAGAATCATCTCGTCCATACCAAGCACAGCATTGATTGGCGTGCGGATTTCATGAGACATTTGCGCGAGAAACTTACCTTTCGCCTCATTTGCCGCAAGCGCTTCCTGCCTTGCTGCATCTGCATCTCTCTTTGCCAGAATCAATAACTGATTCTGTTGCTCTGCAGCCTTTATTTTTTCTTCTGCATCCAATTGATACTCTCTTGAAATCTGTGAAATATGTAAAATGACCAGCATCACCCCAAATGCAGTCATACCATGCAGTCCAGCAACTTTGGCATATGTATACATAGAAAAAATGTTCAAAATTAATCTTACTATCTCTCCCATTAGCAATACTAATACAGATAGAATTAGCAAAAGCGTCTGATAACGGCGGCTTTTATCTTTCTTCTGTATCAAGCTTACAATGACAAAAATACATACGACTCCCACAACTGCTGACGAAATGTCTGCCATATCTACCAAAAACCACACACCCAACCACTCTAAAAAAATCTGTATCACTGCATTAAAAATGGCTGTGCACAACAATCCTGTAAAACGACGGGGATAAACGCTGCCCAGATTTCGCTCAAAATATAATGTTAGTAGCAAAGGAAGCATCAATAGTAAATACTCCTGTATCACATAAGCTTCCTGCATATCAAAAAAAATATCTAATGTATCTGTACCTATAAAGCTATACACCCCTGCTGTCAGCCCTAAAAAGCCCAGATACAGTTCTCCCCGACTCGGCTGACTGGTATACCATCTTATCAGTGCAAGTACAAACATAATTATTGCCGTTATTACAATCAGCAGGCAACAGATAATGTTGGCAAGATTACTGCCTACGAGTCCGATTAAAATGACATCTCTCGTTTCAACAATAATATCTCCTAGCATAGTCTCCTTATTTGAATTCAAGACTGTCAATTCAATGCGTATCTCCCCGTAACTATCACTATCGTAAAACATATTGGGAATACTTACATAATGCTCCTCTTCGGCACTAATTCCCTCCAATTTCTGCTCATAGAGTACTTCTTCGTCCAAAAAGACACGCACAGCAGCATTTTCACATGAAAATTTCATTGCCAGACCAGCAAATTCCAATGGCAGTAAATTTTCAAAAATAATTCTATCAGAAGACGGATGTATTCCTATATATGGCAGACTAACTTCTGTTGCTGTTGTACTGTCTGGCAAAGTCATTAACCAATCCTCATTAAAATAATATTCAACCTTATCAGACAGCATAGACGTCTCCTCACACTCTGGATTCTGAAAGAATGCAATCATCATAAAGACCGCAACCAAAAATATTGTAACTTTTGTAATATTTCGTACATACTTCATTTTCTTGCTCCTTTCTTTCAAAAAGCAAATCCCTTTCCAGCTCATTTAGAAGCAGCTCGTATTTGTTGTTCATATACAACAAACAGTATTATATCCGCAAAAATCCACGCAGATACTTCACCCCAAAATATCCCATCACTGCCAATAAACCTTGTCAATACTATCGCGCACCAAAGACGCATTATCAATTGTGCAAAGCTTGACAACATGGGAACAACTGTATTGTTCATTCCCTGAAGCGCCGCCCGCAAAATATACAAAAAATACAAAAATGAGAAAAATACTGCCAATATTCTTAAAAAGCGACAGCCATATGCTAACATCTTCTCTGTAGTATCCGATACTTCTACAAACAATCTCAATATATCGTGTCCGCCAAATACCATCACGCACGAACAAACTATTGCCACAGCAGTCCCCATAAACAGACTTACGCGAACCCCTTTTTTAATTCGGCTTATCTTGCCTGCTCCATAGTTTTGTGCGACATAAGTCACCACTGCCATTCCAAAGGAGGACGCCGCGATTTCCAACAATCCATATAATTTTACTGCGGCAGTATATCCTGCAAGAAATGTGATATCATACTGATTAATTCTATTTATAACAATCAATCCACCAATTGATGTGATAACACTCTGCAACGCCATTGGAATTCCCATTTGAATCAATTTTAACGTAACCACTTTCTCATTAGACGCAGTTATTCTATTATCAACTTTTTTCTTTTCCTGATAAAAATAGTAACCGCAAATTAGCATTACCACACATTCCGAAACAATTGTTCCCAATGCAGCTCCCGCAATTCCAAACTCCAATACGTTAACAAACAGAATATCAAGTACAATATTGCACAGTGAAGAAACGGTCATAGCCAACAGTGGAATCCGACTATTTCCTCTGCTTCTTAAAGCGCCAGAAAATAGCTGATAATAGACTAGAAAAGGAATCCCCAGAAAAATAATATTGATATATTCCCTCGCCATTGTATAAACTTCATCCTTCGTGCCAAGCAGACGCAAAATCGCTCCTGAAACCAAGAAAAAGAATCCTGTTAATACGATAGCAAGTACAAAACAAATCCTTTTTGATCTGGCATAATAAACCTCAAACTCTTGTTCATTCCCTTCTCCAAAGGTGTTTCCTAAAAGAATACAAAAACCCTGAACAAGACCGATTACCACTCCATTCACAAGAAAAATCAGCCATTCCGTCCCGCCAACTGCTGCAAGCCCTAATGTTCCAATTTTCTTTCCTATAATAATGGTGTCCACAAACGTATACAGTTGCTGAAACAAATTGCCAACAATCAAGGAAAAGGAAAAAATGCCAATTAATCTAAAAGGATTTCCCTCTGTCATATCCCTATCTTTTCTCATGTTATCCACCTTATAATTGTCTGTTCTTTATGCGACAATATTTTGCAGCCAGACTCCTTTTTTGACAAGTATAAACCCAATAATACACTTGATAATATCGCCGAGTTGTACCATCGCATAGACCACAATGACAGGAAGCCCTGTGTAACGACTGAGCACAAACGCAATCACCACACTCACACACCAAATAAACACACTGTCGAACAAAAACGTGATAATTGTCTTGCCACCTGATCGCAATGTAAAATAAGTCGCGTGCAGAAAGGCATTCTGCGGCATAAAAAGTGCCGTAACCATAATAAAATGCTTCGCGTACAACCGCGCCTCGTCATTAATCTTGTAGAGTCGCGGAAACAGCGGTGCCATAACAAACATAACAAGCGCCACAAAAGTACAACACATTACTGAAAATGCAATCATCTTATTGTCCGTATCTCTTGCTTCTTTCATTTTACCTGCACCCAGAAGCTGCCCTACAATAATGGCAACAGAATCTCCCAGTGCAATAAAAACAATATTAAATACATTGTTGATTGTGTTGGACACATTTAATCCTGCCACAACATTTAAACCGCGAACAGAATAACACTGTGTCAGCATTGCCATTCCTGCCGCCCATAAAGTTTCATTAAACAAAAGTGGACTGCCTTTTTTCATAATTTTTAAAGTCAGCTCTTTAGGCACCTTCAATGTACAATAAAGCCCTGCGACAAATGAATATATGCCACGGCTTTTTCTATGCACACCAATCACTGTAATCAGCATCTCCACATATCGTGAAAGAACTGTCGCAATTGCTGCGCCGCGCACTCCAAGTGCCGGTGCGCCAAATTTTCCATAAATCAATATATAATTGAACAAAAGATTCACAACAACTGCCGCAACTCCCGCCTTCATAGGCAGCATAGTCTGACCGCACTCGCGCAGCGTACTTGAATAAATCTGTACCATAGCAAAGGCAGGTAGACCGATCAGCATAATCTTCAAATACTTTTCTCCATAAAAAAGCGTGGCGGCAATACTCTCTGCAGAACCATCTCCTTTTAGATAAGCGCTAATCAGATTTGTTCCGCCACACAAAAAAAGAATTGCAGTCAACACTGTAATTACAACAACCATCCACAGCTTGAAACGCATTGTCTGACGCACGCCCTCATGATTTCCCTGTCCAAAGTATTGTGCTGTAAAAATGCCAGCACCAGACACGCCGCCAAAAATGCACAGATTGTAAACAAAAATCAACTGGTTTACAATCGCAACGCCTGACATTTGTTCTGTTCCTACCTGTCCAATCATAATGTTGTCTAACAAACTGACAAAATTCGTAATTCCATTCTGTATCATGATTGGCACAGCAATCATCAATACCATCTTGTAAAAATCCTTGTTCCCAATAAATTTTGCTATCTTTTTCATCGTTTCCTCCAATTGTATCATGTTTTTCTATCATATCATTCTTTTTGTGCAAATACAATGCTATCCTTTGGATTTTTGCTTGCAGCCACCACGTTGTCTTACGGTATTTGCAGCAAAGTGCAAATACCTATCTGAACTGTTACGTTTTCACATTAATTCGTCTGAATTTCACTTCTTTTATATTGCAAATTTCTTTTATTCGTCTATAATAAAAGATAATGCTGTTTGTCACAAACAAACAGATAAAAGGAATTTTTGTAGTAAAAGAAAGGGGAAAATTAACAATGAACGAGCAAGAAAGTATCGAAAAAAAGCTGACCAGATCCTTTTTTAAGGTGGCATCTATTACAGCAAGTGTTGCAATCCTTGGGTTGATTGCCCTTGTCATAATATCAAACAGATATTCTTATGCTCTGACAAACTACGGTTTTGCACAAGGCGATATAGGAAAAGCAATGTTTGAATTTGCGGATGTCAGGTCATCATTGCGAGCAGCTATTGGCTATGATGAAGCTGATGCAATCACCGCTATAGTAAAACAACATGATAACCATAAAGCAGCTTTTCTAACAAATTTTGCAAAAGTAGAGGAAACTATTGTATCACAAGAAGGTAGAAAAACATACAATGAAATTTGTACAGAGCTAGAGGAATACTGGCGATTAGATACAGAGATTATGGAACTTGGTGCAACAACAGACCGAGAACTTTGTAAGCAAGCACAGGATATCGCCTTAAACGAACTGGCAGGCGTATATGACAGTATCTATACGAATCTTGAATCTCTTCTGACTGTCAAAGTAAATGAGGGAAATCGTCTTTCTGCAAAACTCACTGTAGCAGGTTTAATTTTATCTATTGCAATCGTTATTGTAGTCGTGATCGCAATGATATTGTCAACCAGAATTGGCAAACAGATTGCAAAAGGTATTGCCTCTCCTCTTGGAAAACTTGGACGGCGTCTCAAGACCTTCTCTACTGGAGATTTAACCTCACCTTTCCCTATGGTTGAAACTGGTGACGAAGTAGAACACATGGAAAAAGATGCAACCGAAATGGCAAACAACCTCAATATTATTATCCATGATATCAGTGAAATATTAGGTGAGATGGCAAGTGGAAATTATGCTGTCAAGTCAAAATATTCTGAAAAATACACTGGTGACTTCCAAAAATTATATGAGTCTATGCGCGGATTGCGGGATCAGATGATAGATACTCTCTCGTCAATCGGTGAAGTTTCCAATCAAGTAACTTCTGGTTCTGGTGATCTTGCCGAGGCATCACAAGTCCTTGCAGAAGGTGCAACAGAACAAACTAACGCTGTTATGGAATTACATGCCACAATTTCTGAGATTACCACCACAATGGAAAAAAGTGTGCAGAGCGCAGATGAATCCTACATAAAAGCACAGCATTATGCAGAAAAAGCAGACAATAGCCGTGAGGAAATGAACTCTATGATGGCTGCAATGGAACGCATCAATGCGGCATCCAACAGAATCGGTGATATTATCTCTGAGATTGAATCTATCGCTTCCCAGACAAATCTCCTATCCCTAAATGCATCTATTGAAGCGGCAAGGGCTGGTGAGTCAGGGCGCGGCTTTGCAGTTGTCGCGGACCAGATTAGAGTGCTGGCAAATCAAAGTGCCAAGGCGGCTGTCGACACTAGAGAATTAATCGAAGGTTCTATCCGTGAAGTTACTGAGGGAAACCGCGCAGCCGAAAACGCTGCCAATGCTATTGGTTCTGTTGTAGATGGTATTAAACAGATAGCTGATTTCTCCAAAAATCTAAAGACAATGGTAGAAGACCAAACTGATGCGATGCGTCAGGCGGAACAGGGAATTAACCAGATTTCCGAAGTCGTGCAAAGCAACGCAGCAACTGCACAGGAAGCATCTGCAACCAGCCAAGAACTGTCTGCTCAGGCAACAATCCTAAACGGATTAATTGGGCAATTCTCCTTAAAAAAATAAATAAAGGCAAAAAATCTCCTGTTATACAACAGGAGATTTCAGATTGTAGACAAAGCGGCTCTGGGATTTATATCCCAAAGCCATTTTTCTTTTATCAAACGAATTGCGTTCAAAATAGAAATTTTGTGTGGTTTTCTTTCCTCCAGCAATCCCCA
>ERZ808041.886-NODE-886-length-15588-cov-6.278834_pt1 | contig 15588 bp, 16 predicted proteins | sample MGYA00380192_ERZ808041 | MGnify/ENA primary metagenome ERZ808041 (study PRJEB31490, sample SAMN06133412) | mouse gut metagenome | isolation source: Z1_1 | host: mice | place: China: Chengdu | collected 2015-05 ... | reverse complement strand
GGTAATGCTAACTGACTGAAAATCGCTGTGAAGATGACTTCCCCGTAACGACACAACGTATGTCAACAGGCCGCAGATGCTCCCGTGGTTTAACGCCTTCCCCGGTGCGCTTAACGACATTAGAGATGTGCCGGTGATTAAGCGTGGGGATGGACATTGTGGATGAGCCTGACGGTTAAAGAAAGATCCCGGCGCAGTGGCCGGAATCTTTACTCAGGATGGGATTTTAGACAGTAATTTGTTTACTTTTTCAGTATCTTCAGGGTGTAACTGAAGATATTTTTCACAGGCCAGACGAACATATTCAAAACAGGTTTCTTCGCTTACGATCACTATATCATCTTCATCTGGGGGATAGCCGACAGCAAATTCAACACCTTCAAAATGTTCGCTTTCATCATAACTATTCATATCAGGAAAGTTACAATAAATTCCATCCAGAATATAAGATTCTTTGTTAACTATATTTTCTACAGCGTCCAAGAACCTATTTTCATTATACATAAGGTCAAAGTATGACCTTATGGTCCACCCAGGTTCAGAACGTTCATATGGCAATTCAAATAAATATTTATTCATAGTTACTCCTATTTCGGGTGGAAGTTACTTACAATTCCTGTTTTTTGATCAATATATACTCTGAACGTAACACCACCGGCTTTTGCATCATATGCCTGTAATCCATTTTTTATTGCATTGGAATAACCAATTGCCGCTGCCTCTTGACCAAGTTGCAACATTTTCTCATCTGTAAATATTTTAGGATCATAAATAGTTTTCTCAAAAGGCTTGGCGCCATTTCCTTTATAATTACCAGTCGTATTCCCAGCAGCATCTTTTGTGGGGATTTCATACTGAACCTGAGTAATACCTCTGACTCCTGTTGGTGTTTCAGAAATAATTTTCACACCATTATCAACCACAGCTTTATTGAATACATCAGCATTATGTACACCGCTAATTCCTTTCTTCTGCGAATATCCGTCAAGTTGAGCTAAGTGTTCCGGCTGATTAATTTTAAAACCAATCCCTGAAGGATATTTATTCGCTTTATCAACCAATGCAGTAATTTTATTAGCCACAGCCTGACCAAATAATGGTGTCATTGAAGCCGCTGCAATTTCTAATCCCTGCGTCGTCTCGACATAACCTTGTGCTGTTTTCTGGTCAACCCCCAGCGTTGCCATGAAGTAACTCACCATCGCATCTTTCACCTGCTGTTGATTTTGTACATCAACACTGGTGATATCGAGGAGATTGACTATCTGACCATACGCATCAGCGTATTGCTGGCTGTATTTCGAGTTATAAGGGCCATCTCCGTACCCTTCTTTCGACGCAATAACTTTCAGTCTTGCGCTGGCACACGCTGAACTACCCGCATTACCATTACCGCAGGCAGCAATAACCTCCTTATCACTGGCAATATCTTTTTCAAGCAATGCATCATATTTCTGCTGTGCCTTTTCACGCTCTGCCGGATTTTTACTGTTTTTAAGCGTCTGTTTTGCTATCTCAAGCTCTGTCTTTTCAGACACGCTCAGGTAGTTATTATCAACAGCATTCTTCCCGCTCTGTGCTCCCACTGCTGCTGATGCGGTGCTGTTTCCGGTTAGACCGCCGGTCAGCCCTGCTGAAACGGTTGCCAACGTACTTATCGTCTGCTTCTGCTCTTCACTGAGGTTTGACCGTTTCACGCCCGGATACAGTATTCCGGCAATCGCTCTGGCTGCCAGCTCTCTGATGTGAAGGGAATATCGTTGAGTTCACAGTATTGCTGGCGTGTAAGACCACTGGCGCGCCAGGCAGCAACGTGCTACCTTTTCTGTCCAATGGTCCATCGGGGTTTTGACATCAATTATCTCCGGTAAGTTGGTGAATGGATGTCGGTAATGCTAACTGACTGAAGATACCTGTGAAGATGACTTCCCCGTAACGACACCTTTATTCTGTTGCGTTTCGCTGCCCACCGATTTTTTTCCCGACGCACTTTGTTCCACCGCACACGCTATGGGCATTGTGGAGATCCCGGGGCCGGGGCCTGGATCATAGTTCATCATCATATTGAAAGTTTATGCTAATTTTTTCTTCTGGTATATCAACGATTATTTCACAACCTATCCATGCTGGTTTCCCGTTAGTCATATTATTTCGGATGTAAAAATCCCTCATTTTAACTAACAGTAGCCTAAGATCGTGACTGGCTAACTTATCAGGAACGAACCAATCTTCATCTCCCTCTTGATCAAGATAATCATACTCATACTCACATGACTCACCATCTAGTGATAATTTAGCACGAGCAATGATCTTCATCGCATTGGCAGGACCGGCATCCACTAATAACTGGCCTATTTTATTATGCAGATCATCTAATTCGTTCATTTTACCCCTCCAGGTGCGTTGCTGATGTCTTTGATAACAGGACGGCCTCCATCAATAGAGTATGTTACACTAAAACTATCAGGACGCTTATTCTCCCCAGTGTAAACGGGTTCTATTTTAACATTAACTTGTTTGCCATCTTTCAAAGCATTAGCCCATGTGTTTTCCATCTGTTTCCATACACCTTTATTCAAGTTGCCATCCATAGGAACAAGATTGAGTTTTTCGCCAGGACCATTAAAAATACTGGCAATTAAATGACCACCTTCATCACCAGAGCTACCACATTTCCCGGCCTTGCATTGCTGATAAGTGTTTCTGTCGCTTTTCGAAGCAACTAGTATCCCTTCAACTGAACTAGTTCTTCCCAATGCATCAGTCTGGAATGTTTTATTTCCATCGACCTTATAAATGGTATTCGGTTCCGGCTTATTCATTGCTTGATTCCAGGCCCCTTTCTTACCTGAATTAACCACAACGATGTTTTTAGTTACCGTTGAAGTACCTGATTTCCCCATCCCACCTGTCACTGCTCCCAATGCTGCGACAGCAAGGATTTCAGCCTGTTGCTTATCTATACCGTAACGATTTTGTAGCTGACTGGCAAATTCAGTACTGGTAACAACACCTTCCGCTTCGATCTGCTGAGCTAACAACGAAGACATATCATTCTTCATTGCAGACGGTACATCTGTACCTAGCACACGATCTATCGCTTCTCGTACAAGCATTCCTTTAGCTGGTATATCGCCGAATTTCTCTTTGCAGGCTGCAGGGTTTGTTGCACAGACAGCTATCATTTCCTGCTGTTGCTTAAGGCTGAGCTCCTCCATCTCCTTTATAATCTGTTTGCAGTCGCCACGTACTTCACACCCTTTCGCTTTTGCCGCAAAGCTATCGATCTGATCTGCGGTCAAAAAGTTATTCTCAACAGCATTCTTCCCGCTCTGTGCTCCCACTGCTGCTGATGCAGTGCTGTTTCCAGTAAGACCGCCGGCCAGCCCTGCTGACACAGTTGCCAGCGTACTTATCGTCTGCTTCTGCTCTTCACTGAGGTCTGACTGCTTCACGCCAGGATACAGCATTCCGATCGCTCTGGCTGCCAGCTCTCCCGTTGCTGCGCCTGCTGCACCAGCAGCAACATTATTACTCTGCATTGCCGCTACTGCACCGCCCAGAATGGCGTGAGCAATGGCCTTTACTGCCGGGTCTTTTTCTGTTGATTTCAGCAGGTATGCCAGTTCCGGAGCCGAAGCTCCCGCCAGTACTGCACCAACGTCACCACCTGCCAGCTATGGCTGGAGATGGTGGATGTTACCGATAATCAAGAAGCCTTAGATATAAGGCAATGTTTTATCTTTCTTTCATACGAAAACCAGTGCTGCCATACTAGCCCTTTTCCTGTGACATCTAAGCGAGCTCATGTTTATCGGGAAGGGTGTTAGATCATTGTTAATCATACACAGGTAATTATGCAGCGGTTATGCATAACTTCATTTCGAGCGTGTGATAACGCCAACACAATCACCAGAATTATAAAATAAAATCACAAAACCTGAGAACATATCACATTTTATCACATTAATAATTTTTCTTTATGATTTCATAACTATTTACAGCCTTTTATTAAGCCCAAAAAAGTTAAATTGCAATTATTGCATAATTATTCGTGCTACAGTTTTTTACTTTTAAAATCATATAAATATATAATCACCTTAAAACAGCAAACTCCACAAAATAATAACAAATAGAAATATTTCCACCCAAATAATGATTATCTATTCATGAGCTGACATTATGAAATTAATCATTATTTGATGCAAATAACACAAATTAAAACAAACACCTTAATATCCATTCTTGTGTGAATCTCATCACAATAATGTTTATTTTACCGCCTAGTATGAACCACGAAATCAATTGAACTTAGCCGCCATGAAATTAAATACACAACATGGCGCATACCTTTTTATTCTGAAAAAATTAAAGGAATAATTATGGAAAAGCATTACGTCGGTTCTGAAATTGGTCAATTGCGTAGTGTTATGCTGCACCGCCCAAATTTAAGTCTGAAACGTTTGACACCATCGAATTGTCAGGAACTGCTTTTCGATGATGTACTCTCGGTTGAACGGGCAGGTGAAGAGCATGACATCTTCGCAAATACGCTGCGCGATCAGGGGGTGGAAGTCCTGCTGTTAACAGACCTCCTGACACAAACCCTTGATATTAAAGAAGCGAAAACTTGGTTACTGGAGACGCAAATTTCTGACTACCGCCTCGGACCTACCTTTGCGGGCGATGTGCGCAGCTGGCTGGCGGACATGCCGCACCGTGAACTGGCGCGAAGATTAAGCGGCGGATTAACTTACGGTGAAATTCCGGCTGCCATTAACAATATGGTGGTGGATACCCACACGTCTAATGACTTTATTATGAAGCCGCTACCGAATCATTTATTTACCCGCGATACCTCCTGCTGGATTTATAACGGTGTTTCTATTAACCCGATGGCCAAACCAGCCCGTCAACGTGAAACCAATAACCTCCGGGCAATATATCGCTGGCACCCGGCATTTGCCGACGGCGATTTTATTAAGTATTTCGGCGACGAAAATATTTATTACGACCACGCCACTTTGGAAGGTGGCGACGTATTAGTGATTGGTCGTGGGGCGGTATTGATCGGCATGTCTGAACGCACAACACCGCAGGGCGTGGAGTTCCTCGCCAACAGCCTGTTCAAACATCGTCAGGCCGAGCGAGTGATCGCCGTTGAGCTGCCAAAACACCGCTCCTGTATGCACCTTGACACCGTCATGACCCACATCGACGTTGACACTTTCTCCGTTTACCCGGAAGTGGTGCGCAAAGACGCCCAGTGCTGGACGCTCACTTCGAACGGACGCGATGGCCTACAACGGACCCAGGAAACCGACCTGTTGCACGCCATCGAGAAAGCACTCGGTATTGACCAGGTACGCTTGATCACCACCGGCGGCGACGCCTTTGAAGCCGAACGTGAGCAGTGGAACGACGCCAATAACGTTCTGACCATCCGCCCCGGTGTGGTGATTGGTTACGAGCGCAACGTCTGGACTAACGAGAAATACGACAAAGCCGGTATCACCGTGCTGCCCATCCCGGGGGACGAATTGGGACGAGGCCGCGGCGGCGCACGCTGCATGAGCTGTCCGCTTGAACGCGACGGAATTTAAAGGAGCCATCATGGAACGAAAACCCACTTTGGTTGTGGCGTTGGGCGGCAACGCATTATTGAAGCGCGGCGAACCACTGGAAGCAGAAATCCAGCGCCAGAACATTGAGTTGGCCGCCCGTACCATCGCCGGGCTCACGGTGAATTGGCGCGTGGTGTTGGTTCACGGCAACGGTCCACAGATCGGGCTGCTGGCGCTGCAGAACAGCGCCTACGACAAAGTAACCCCTTATCCACTGGACGTTCTTGGCGCCGAAAGCCAGGGGATGATCGGCTACATGCTCCAGCAGGCGCTGAAAAACAGCCTGCCACAGCGTGAGGTGAGCGTCCTGCTTACTCAGGTGGAAGTGGACGCTACTGACCCGGCGTTCAGCAACCCGACCAAATATATCGGACCGGTGTACAACGAAGACCTGGCAAAAACACTGGCAGCAGAAAAAGGTTGGGGGTTTAAGGCCGACGGCAGCTACTTCCGTCGCGTGGTGCCATCTCCACAGCCGAAACGCATTGTCGAGAGCGATGCTATTACGGCACTGATCCAGCGCGACCATCTTGTTATCTGCAACGGCGGCGGTGGTGTGCCAGTTGTGGAAAAGGCTAACGGCTATCGCGGAATTGAGGCGGTGATCGACAAAGACCTCTCTGCTGCCCTGCTGGCATACCAGATAGGGGCCGACGCACTACTGATTCTCACTGATGCCGACGCGGTTTACCTCGATTGGGGCAAACCGACCCAGCGTCCGCTAGCGCAGGTGACGCCAGAACTGCTCAGAGGCATGCAGTTTGACACCGGATCGATGGGGCCGAAAGTGGCCGCCTGCTGCAAGTTTGTTGAAGCTTGCAACGGTATTGCCGGGATCGGCGCTCTGGTCGACGGGGCTGAGATTTTGGCGGGCAAGAAAGGCACATTGATTCGTAACTGAATCCCCCTTCACCTACCCCTCTCCTCAAAGGGGAGATGGCAGAGTGAGGGCATCAGACAGTTAAAATTTAAAAAGGATTTCCTAATGACCATCAATTTGAAAAAACGCAACTTCCTTAAACTGCTGGACTACACCCCGGCAGAGATCCAGTACCTGATCGATCTCGCGATCAAACTGAAAGCGGCCAAAAAAGCCGGACGAGAAAAACAGACCTTGGTTGGCAAAAACATTGCCCTGATTTTTGAAAAAACCTCCACCCGTACCCGCTGTGCTTTCGAAGTGGCTGCGTTCGACCAAGGGGCGCAGGTGACCTACCTCGGCCCAGGCGGATCGCAAATCGGCCATAAAGAGTCAATGAAAGACACCGCCCGTGTGCTGGGCCGTATGTATGACGGCATCGAATACCGTGGTTACGGTCAGGCCATCGTTGAGGAGTTGGGCAAATACGCGGGCGTACCGGTGTGGAACGGTCTGACCGACGAATTTCACCCAACCCAAATCCTCGCAGATTTGATGACCATGCTGGAACATTCCCCGGGCAAAAAACTGTCGGAACTGAGCTTTGCCTACCTTGGCGACGCACGCAACAACATGGGTAACTCCCTGATGGTGGGGGCTGCCAAAATGGGGATGGATATCCGTCTTGTAGCCCCAAAATCCTTCTGGCCGGATGTGGTGCTTGTTGAACAGTGCCGTTCCATCGCGGAAGAGACGGGCGCACGTATCACCCTGACCGATGACGTGGAAGAAGGCGTGTGGGGAACGGATTTCCTCTACACCGATGTTTGGGTCTCCATGGGTGAACCGAAAGAGGCGTGGACCGAACGCGTCAGCCTGATGAAGCCTTATCAAATCAACGCTGACGTGATGAACGCCACCGGCAACCCGAACGTCAAGTTCATGCACTGCCTGCCAGCCTTCCACAATGAGCACACCAAAGTGGGCCGAGAAATTGAGATGGCATACGGCCTGAAGGGACTGGAGGTGACGGAAGAGGTCTTCGAATCCCCTAACTCTATCGTCTTTGATGAAGCAGAAAACCGCATGCATACCATTAAAGCGGTCATGGTGGCGACACTCGGCGACTAATCACCACCCGGTGCGTCGTAGGGTGCACCGGGTCTCAGGAGAACATCATGGGTAAGTTCAAATTTCCCTCCGCATATACCATTCTCTTTTTTCTGATTGCCATCGTTGCCGTCCTGACGTGGATCATTCCAGCCGGGCAGTATCACATGGCAATGAACGAAGCTCTCGGCAAGGAGGTTCCTGTTGCCGGCACCTATGCACACGTAGAGGCCAATCCGCAGGGACTGATTTCAGTGCTGATGGCCCCAATTGCCGGGTTGTATGATCCAGACTCCGGTCAGGCTAGGGCGATAGACGTTGCGCTGTTTATTCTGATCATCGGAGGATTCCTCGGGATCGTCACCAAAACCGGGGCCATTGACGCCGGAATCGAGCGCGTCACCACCCGACTACGTGGTCGCGAAGAGTGGATGATCCCGATCCTTATGGCGCTGTTTGCTGCTGGCGGTACAATTTACGGCATGGCCGAAGAATCCCTGCCGTTTTATACCCTGCTGGTGCCGGTGATGTTGGCAGCACGCTTCGACCCTGTGGTAGCCGCCTCCACCGTGCTGCTCGGCGCCGGGATCGGCACGCTCGGTTCCACCATTAACCCTTTCGCGACGGTGATCGCCGCCAATGCAGCCGGGATCCCCTTCACCAACGGTATCACCTTGCGTGTGGTGGTGCTTGTCATCGGCTGGATAATCTGCGTGACATGGGTGATGCGCTATGCCCGGAAAGTTCGCAAGGAGCCGTCTCTCTCCATTATTGCGGATAAACAAGAGGAGAACCTCGCCCACTTCCTCGGCAATAAAAGCGAACAGGCTCTGGAGTTCACCCCGGTACACAAAATTATTCTGGTGATTTTCGCCCTTACCTTCGCGGTCATGATCTACGGCGTGGCGGTGCTGGGTTGGTGGATGGCGGAGATCTCAACGGTATTTCTGGCCAGCGCAATTATCATCGGCCTGATCGCCCGCATGAGCGAAGAGGAACTGACCTCTACCTTTATCAACGGCGCGCGAGATTTGCTGGGCGTTGCACTGATTATCGGTATCGCGCGCGGTATCGTAGTGATCATGGATAAAGGTATGATTACCCATACTATTTTGCACTACGCCGAGGGAATGGTTACTGGATTATCGACAGTAGCATTCATCAACGTGATGTATTGGCTGGAAGTGGTGCTGTCGTTTCTTGTGCCTTCTTCGTCCGGTCTGGCCGTTCTGACGATGCCGATCATGGCACCTCTTGCCGACTTCGCTAACGTCAACCGCGACCTGGTAGTTACGGCTTACCAGTCTGCGTCCGGTATCGTTAACCTGATCACTCCCACCTCTGCCGTTGTGATGGGCGGACTGGCTATCGCCCACGTGCCTTACGTGCGATATCTGAAATGGGTTGCGCCGCTGCTTGGGATATTAACAGTGGTAATTATGGTGGCATTAAGTCTGGGGGCATTGTTGTAATTTGCCGGATGGCGCTGCCCCTATCCGGTCTACGGAATGGTGTGGTGTCACCGGTTATTTCGAGAACTGAATATAGGATTATGATGGATTACGAAGATTTCTCTCCCAAAGAGCAACTACAGCTAACGGTCTGCCAACGTCTGATTGCAGAAAAGAGCTATTTTTCCCAAGAGGAGCTCCGCCGCGACTTACAGGAGCGTGGTTTTGAGACAATCAGCCAGTCCACCGTTTCTCGTCTGCTCAAGTTGTTAGGTGTCATAAAAATTCGAAATGCCAAAGGGCTAAAAGTCTATTCGCAGAATCCACAGTTGCGTCCGGCTCCTGATGCCGCGCGCACTGTGTCCGAAATGGTGGTGAGCGTTGAGCACAATAGAGAATTTATCCTTATCCATACCGTTGCTGGATATGGCCGCGCAGTGGCACGTGTCCTTGATTATCACCAGTTACCAGAAATTTTAGGCGTGGTGGCCGGAAGCAGTATCGTCTGGGTCGCTCCTCGGATGGTGAAGCGTGTCGCTCTGGTGCATAAGCAAATTAATTATTTACTAAGAACGTATTAATATTCACAAATGCCCGCTTGTATTGACTAATACATACATTAAATCGCTTCATTCGCAAAGCGAGTTTCCTATAATGCCTGATAATGTGCCAGGAGGGAGCATAGTCAAGCGTGTACGATATAACGTCTCACCGCGTCTGAAATCAGACACTGGCTTGGTGTTTTATTCCCGTTGCTTAATCTATTCCTTGGGTCCCTCATTTGAGGGGCTTTTTTTGCTCGGCATCAGGAGATAAACATGAATCCGTTTTATCAAAAAATAAATGCCCCTAGCCGCGAAGTGCTGGAGCTCGTTCTAAAAATCGCAGCAAAAGTTGAAAACCATTCCTCAACCATCGCGGCGTTCGTATGCGCCGCCAATGATGCGCCCGAAAAACGCGTCAATATGAGTTCCCCGGAAGCTTACAATGTTATTACCCGATCTCGATGGAAGTTATTGAGTGATCTCCTTTCATGAAAATACGCATCATTCCACAAAACTTAAAAAATCCCGCTTTGAAACCATGTTAACGCTACAAACGTTAGTTTAGCTATGATGGCCGCTAAGATCATGCCAATATGCCAGTGTACAAGCGCCAGGACGGGCATTTTGGGGGAGACTGACGGTTAAATCGGGATAGGAGCTGATCTCACGATCAGCTTCCTCCCACACCACCGTACGTATGGGGCCGTATACGGCGGTTCGGTTATGTTGATCGTCGCCTGCCTATACTTCTGGCAGACCCAGTCTGGAGAACAGATTATTGGGGAGTGCTATATTCAGTGCCGGACTACAGCTTATCCGCCACTCTTTATGGCAGCTTCCTGCTGTTTGCGCCGCAAGGTCCTTGCTTACGCCTCGACTGCGCCTTATCCATCCGTTCAGCTCTCGCATCAGCGATGGCCTCTGGTTCAGCCCGTAGTAACTTTTCCAGCCCGTCAGACATCGTTTTAGCAACCGGGTTAGCTGTTCAAGGCTTCTCCCTGTGTTGCGTCCGGTCAGTGCTCTTATCCGCATTTTGAACCGTTTTATCGACTCCGGCGATACCACGCACCATACCTTCCGCCCCCTTATGAAGCTGTATCCAGGGAACTTGCGCGTTTCAGGGCGTGCTACAGCACTCTTCTTCGCGTTGACCTTCAGCTTCAGTTTATGGCTCAGCCAGTGCGTCAACCCCGCCATGATCCGGTTGTCTGCCCGTTCGCTTTTCACGTAGACATTACAGTCGTCTGCGTACCGCACGAACTTCAGACCACGTTTCTCCAGTTCCTTGTCGAGGTCGTCAAGCAGCAGGTTCGATAGCAGCGGCGACAGTGGGCCGCCCTGCGGCGTTCCTTCTGTCACCGGCCTTACCAGACCTGCGTCCATCACCCCTGCATTCATGAACCTGCGGATAAGTGACAACACCCGTTTATCCGATACTCGTTTCTCTATCCGGCTCATCAGCACATCGTGATTTACCCGGTCGAAGAACTTCTCCAGATCGAGGTCGACCACCCAGTGATACCCGGCCCCGATATGTTCCCGGGCCTGTATCACTGCCTGGTGGGCCGAACGACCGGGACGGAACCCGTAGCTGTTATCGCTGAACGAGCTATCCCACAGTGCCCCTGCAATACCTGCATCATCGCCTGCTGGATGAAGCGATCCACCACCGTCGGGATGTCCAGCAGACGTTCGCCGCCGCCGGGCTTCGGTATGGACACTCTTCTCACAGGAGATGGGCGGTATCTGCCAGACAGTAGTTGCGCTTTCAGCTCTGGCCAGTGGTGCCTCAGGTAGTCCGGCAGTTCGCTTACGCGCATACCATCGACTCCCGCTGCACCTTTGTTGGCTTTAACTCTTTTCAGGGCTTGCCTGAGATTGACTGGTTCACAAATGGCTTCCATCAGCCACACTGTTGACGACGGACTTTCTCTGTTCGTCGGTGCCTGCACGGTTTCAGCCCCCGGAAGGGCGGCGTTCGGGGCTTCACGCCGTTCTCCGGCCTCAGGGGCGCGATGCGTTTTCTGCTGCATGACCGTTCAGAACCTCCGTTGATACTCGTCACTCATTACCGTTCGGGCCTTCGGGTGTCATGCCCTACTATGCCCTCTGCTGACTCCTGTCCGCCGGTCAGCGCCCCTTACGGTACGCTAAGTTCTAGATACAGAACGACGGACAGGCCTCCCGGGGTAAGTTCAGACGCCTTCACCACACACCTGTCCGATTTACCCCCCCGGTTCTTGATGGTTATGGCCTTCGCAATTCTTTGCTTGCTCCGCCAACCGGGTAGGCCTCGTATCGGATTTCTGTTCGTCAGGTCATGGATTTGCTTCACGCTTCCTTCAGACCCCGCCTTACGACGACGCCCTTGCGCTTCGCTAGTCCTTCGCCACCATCAGGCTGGACAGGGGACTTTCACCCCCGAGCTGCTGAACATGCCCGGCACACAAAGAAGATCTCGGCTCAGTGACCGGGATTAGTTATACAATTATCTGATTGATTTTTAATATATCTTTTCTTAAATCATCGTTAATATCTGACGGTTCTAGCTGGTTTATAAGTTGCCTTATTTGGGTAAAGGTACTTTTCTGATCTTTTAGATCTTCTCCTTTTATCGTTGATAAAGCTGCAATTAGTTCACCATCGTAATATTCACCCGCTAACGGCTCTTTAGTTAGAACTTCCAACACTCTTGGCATCAACTGATCAATACATAAATTTTGTCGGATAGCGCGGCAAAGATCTTCCACTGTTAACTTTTCAAGAGGCACATCTATGATACGTTCGAACCAGAGTTCAAGCGGTGATTGTTGCTCAGGCTCTTTTGTCATATTGATGTTTCCAATCAATTTACGTAAGGTAATCATATTCCATATCCTTTCAAGGCTGATTCTATTTTATTAATAGCATCTGTTGCTCTGCCATACGCAGCCTGAGCTTCAGGATTGTTGACGTTTTTCAACGTATCCGCATGATTTCTTAATCCTCTGAGCGTATTTTGCATTTCCTGCATATGATCCCAATATCCTCCATTCTCTTTAGGAACTGGCTTACCATCCATATCCTTGAGAGTTCCAATAATATCATGATCTTTCAGAGCATTTTTATAGTGTTATCGATCTTCTTAATCGCACTTTCTTGCTTCTGATTAAGCTTATCTACAGGTTTTTCATTTTGCTGCTTAGGATCATTTTCCGATGGTGGTGGTGTACCGGTTCCTGAGCCGGAACCGCCCAGTTCTACTTTTTCCGCATCGGTCAGATCTTTACCGATATTCGGATTCGAGGCAGCCCCGGAACCGTACTTATCATGCAACGAACTGAGATACTTAGTAGTGATCTCATCATTACCCATCATTTGCAGGGTAATCAGATGCTCCAGTTCATCGGAGGTCATCCTGTCGGCCATATCCTTGACTGCCGCCCCGGCAAGCCCGGCCATGCCCGCTTTCGCCCCGATTTCCAGCAACTGCTCTGCAACTTTAGTCCTGCAAGGTGCTGCGACCGCACAGCCTCTGGCAACCAGACTCAGCGCATTATTCTCAACTAAAATCCCGCCGGATTAAGGGCGGGATTAATTCTATTATCTATTGTTTTTTTTATTACTTCGATATAAGCCCCAACTCCCTATGCTACATAGCAGAGAGCAATACACTGCTATTTTTAAAGATTTCATAACATCAATATATGAGAATAAAAAATCGCCACCAATCCAATAAAATGCAAACACTCTGATGAAGAAAAACATCATTACCGACATGATAAATATGGCAATAAACCATATAAGTACAGTCACTAAAAAACGCATAAGGAGAGATTGACACTTCATTATTTCTTCTCCTGTTGATTTTTTAACTGTTCTTGGATTATAGCTCCTGATCCTTCTGAACCAATTGAAGAACCTATATTCCCAGCAATTCCAGGCGTTGGATTTAATGGTAGAGGCTTGCTGATCCCCATACCAACATTGAGCCATTCCCAGTTTTTCCAGTTAGGATTAATTACTTTCTCCAGTGGCCCTTGAACAACCTTACCTACACCATAACCTATTGCCGATGTACCACCACTCATCGCAGCACCAGATAATGGATCCTTCCCATCCAGCCAGTTACCAAATGCACCACCGGCTGCATTCCATCCAACAGTTCCTTTCCAGCCCTGCCCCATGGTGATTACATTGACCCATCCTGCAATGATTGCATTTTCAGGATCAACTGAACTATCTACCATGGAACCAATTCCTGCATTTGCACCTGCGCCAAGAGCCCACATGGCTTGTGCGCTTCTAGGTAACAGCGAAACACTACTTGTCGCTAATGCGGCAGCATAAGCTTTATTTTCAGCCTGCCCCCGCTTACAGGCTTCACCGGAAGGATTATCACTACAGGAGAGAACATCAGCGCCATGCTCTCTGGCTTTTTCCGTCTGGAGCCATTCACTGCCACCCAGCAGGTTATTCTCAACAACGTTCTTCCCGGCACCAGCTCCAGCAGCCGCGCCAGCCACATCGCCACTGGCAATGCCGCCGGCCATACCCGCTGACAGCGTTGCCAGCGTGCTTACAGTTTGCTTCTGATCTTCTGTCAGTTTCGACGGATCTACGCCCGGGTAGAGGCTTTTCGCAATGGCTGACGCGATCACTTCGCCAGTACCCGCGCCAATTGCGCCTGCTGCCGCACTGTTGCCCTGAAGGGCTGCTGTCACACCACCGAGAATGGCATGGGCAATGGCTTTTGCCGCTGTATTGTCATCAATACCCGCGTGATGACCGATGATATTCGCCAGCTCCGGCACTTTGTTTGCCAGAGTCCGGTAAGCTTTATGTCCGTCGACAACCAGCGTCCCGCCCCAGCCCTGAAGCCAGTTTTCAGGATACTCATGGCTACGTCCGGTCCGGCAGTCGAAGCACACAACTGACGGTCCCGTCCTTTCTCCACTGACGTATGCCCACAGATAACCGGAGCAGGATTTACCGCCTTTCTTCGTGTTCAGGATCTTCAGGGTAGTCTCATCTGCATGCACCACCGGACGGCTTATCAATTCGCGATGGAGTAACGCCGCGAGGGGGGATAATGCGGCCCCTGCCGCGCCAACCATGTCAGCCATCGAACTGACGGGCAGTCCGACATCTGAACGGGCAAAGACCTATTGCTGGCGATACAGAGGCAGGTGCTCACCGTATTTATTGATGATCACCTGTGCGATGACTGACGTCTCAACAGCACTTTTCGGGAGGATATGTGCCGGCATTTCACCGCTGAACACCTTCTGGCAACAGGGACAACTGTATTGCGGACGGATATAACGGTTCACCACGAAGTGAGCGGGAATATACTCCAGCTTTTCACTCACCGCATCACGGATATAGTGCAGCGGCTCGTCACATTCAGAGCAATGGTCAGTGTCCGGCTGGATAATTTTTTCCACTCGTGGAAGATGAGCCGGTAAGGGTTTGCGTATCGGGCGTGAATGGGACGCTTTTTCGTCTTCTTCAGGGGACTGCGGGAGCAGTTTATCCAGATGTACGGTAAGCGCGGCGATATCGGCATCAACATCCTCTTCGAACAGGGAGCGTTGCATACCAGCCAGCGTTTCACATTTTTTACCGAAGCGCTGTTGACGTACCAGTTTCAGCATTTCTTCCAGAAGCTGGATGCGCCGGCTTTTCTCCAGTAATTCCCGCTCTTTTTCGGCATTCTCCGACATCACTTTTTGTACCATGGCAAGTGCCATAGCACGCAGTTTTTCGATGTCATTCGTGGTGTTGAGAGCGGAGATATCCATACAGGGGAGTATACTGCGTATTACCGTGAAGGAGATCGGTTATTGAGTGATCTCCTTTCATGAAAATACGCAGTATACCACTCCAGATACGGATATTTATTATTTTTCAATGTATTATCGGTGTGTTTTGCGTGTTTTCAGGGCGTAGTTCAGCTTCATTCTGCCAGACCCATTTCGTCAGGTCATGTCCCTTAACCTGCTGCCAGTCAACACCGG
>ERZ808041.885-NODE-885-length-15600-cov-4.890485_pt1 | contig 15600 bp, 12 predicted proteins | sample MGYA00380192_ERZ808041 | MGnify/ENA primary metagenome ERZ808041 (study PRJEB31490, sample SAMN06133412) | mouse gut metagenome | isolation source: Z1_1 | host: mice | place: China: Chengdu | collected 2015-05 ... | reverse complement strand
TAGTAATTATGGCAGCCGGAATGGGCAGCAGATACGGCGGTTTGAAGCAAATCGATCCGGTAGACCGGGAGGGAGACCTGATAATTGACTTTTCAATCTACGATGCAGTTGAAGCCGGATTTGAAAAAGTCGTGTTCATTATAAAGAAAGCGATAGAGAAAGATTTCAAAGAGCATATCGGCCGCCGCATGGAAAAGCACGTTGAGGTTGAGTATGTTTACCAGGAGACGGATGTGCTGCCGGACGGATATGAAGTACCGGAGGGCCGGGTAAAACCGTGGGGAACGGGGCACGCGGTGCTGTGCTGCAAGGATGTGATTGACGGCCCCTTTGCCGTTATCAATGCAGACGATTATTATGGCAAAACGGCATTCCGTGAAATTTATAACCAGCTGGCTTCCCATGGCGACGATGAGAAATATCAGTATACCATGGTAGGCTATGAGCTGTATAATTCAATAACGGAAAACGGCCATGTGGCCAGGGGCATCTGCAGTACGGATGAGAATCACAGGCTGGTGGATATTCAGGAGAGAACCAGAATTGAAAATCATGGCGGCAGAGCGGAGTATACCGAGGACGACGGAAAAACCTGGGTATATCTTCCTCATGGAACCATCGTTTCCATGAATATGTGGGGATTTACAAAGAGCATTCTGACGGAGCTGGAAGCCAGATTTGTTCCGTTCCTGGAAGCAAATCTTCCTGTGAACCCGGTTAAGTGCGAATATTTTCTCCCATTTGTCGTAGATGAACTGTTAAAAGAAAACAGGGCTGAGGTAACGGTTTTAAATACTCCCGACCGCTGGTACGGCGTCACCTACAAAGAAGACAAACAAATGGTAATGGATGCCATCCAGGGTATGAAAGATGCAGGAATTTACCCCGAGAAACTCTGGGAGGACAGATAGATGGTTAGCAAGATACTGAAGACAGAAGAGGCCATAGCTAATATGAGCTATGAAGGTGCGGCGGAGGAATATTACCGTTACGGCCACGGACATATCAACGACACATTTTACGTCAGTACGATGGCGGAGGACGGGAGACACGCCTACATTCTGCAGCGGATGAATCGTGAAGTTTTTAAGGACCCTGTATCACTGATGAAGAACATCACCGGTGTCACAAGCTTTCTCAGGAGGGAGATTGAGAAGGAGGGAGGGGATCCGCTGAGGGAGACCCTGAACCTGGTGCCGGCTAAGAACGGCAGGGACTATTATGTGGACAGTGACGGCCAATATTGGCGCTCCTATTTGTTCATCGGCAATGCAACCTGTTATGATAAAGTAGTGAAACCGGAAGATTTTTATCAGAGCGCGAAAGCATTTGGCCGTTTTCAGAGGCAGTTATCCCAGTATCCGGCGGATGAACTATATGAGACGATTCCGAATTTCCATAATACTCCGGTACGTCTGGCAACGCTGAAAAAGGCGGTGGAGGAAGATGTATGCGGCCGCGCCGCTTCTGTCCGGAAAGAAATTGAGTTTGTTCTGGAACGGGCCGGGGAGGCAGGAGTGGCGATGGATATGCTGAAAGAAGGCAGGCTTCCGCTTCGCGTTACCCATAACGATACAAAGCTTAATAATATCATGATTGACGACTCGACGGGAGAGGCGCTGTGTATTATTGATCTCGATACGATTATGCCCGGGCTGTCAATCTTTGACTTTGGTGATTCTATCCGTTTTGGAGCCAACACTGCGGCCGAAGATGAACAGGACGTTTCACTGGCAGGATTATCACTGCCGCTGTTCGATATTTATACGAAGGGATATATGGACGGCTGCAATGGGAGCCTGACAAAAGAAGAGGTGCAGATGCTCCCAATGGGAGCAAAGCTTATGACGTATGAATGCGGAGTCCGCTTTCTTACGGATTATCTCCAGGGCGACGTATACTTCAAAATAAGCAGAGAGAAGCATAATCTTGAACGCTGCCATACCCAGTTTGCCCTTGTGGCCGACATGGAGAAAAAGTGGGATGAGATGAACGCGGTTGTCGGGAAATATTCCAGCCGGTCAGAAACTGCACTGACACGTTCCTAATTGAAACAACAGTCACCGCCTTCAATCAGGATGTGAAAGCCGGCGGACAGGGCAAAGCTCTGCCCGCCGGCTTTTTACTGAATGCGGTGACCTGTGAACAGCAATACTTTACCAAAGCTTACGATAAAAAAGATGGTAATACTCGGAAAATGTATTATAATAGAGATACTCTTATAAAAGTTACTGTCTGTCCGGAAAGGGGGAGCTGAATGGAAGAGCAGATTTATAGTCCGGGAATGCAGGAAATTCTGAGCGTGAATATGTTCAGCGGATTTTCGATGACTTATGCAGGAAAAAAGATTGCATTTTCAAGAAGCAGTAATATGAAATTTATTCAGCTTCTGCTTTTGCTGTTCCTTCATGCCGACCAGGGGATTTCCAAAAAAGAATTGATAGATACGCTCTATGGCTGGAATGCCGGGGTAAATCCCAACAAGAATTTGAATAATGTTATCTACAGGCTGAAAAAGCAGCTTGTTTTAGCCGGACTGCCGGAAGAGGAATATGTTGTTCTCGAAAGCGGCATATGCCGCTGGAGCAGCAGTTTTCCGGTAGAAACAGATGCCGTCCGTTTTACCGAATGCATCAGCATGGCAAAGGAATCGGCAGGCGCCGGGCGCATCGGTTTTTTAAGAACGGCGGAACGGCTGTATACGGGTGAATTGCTGCCGGAATTTTCTACGGAGCTATGGGTCATTGAGCGGAATCTGCAGCTTAAGGGAATGTATCAGCAGGCTGTGGTGGAGCTGGGGGAATATCTCCGACAGGCCGGCGAGTATCAGGAAGAGCTTCGGCTTTACCGGAAAGCCGGCAAATTATATCCCTTTGATAAATGGCAGATTCAGGAGATTGACTGTCTGATGCTGCTGAAGGAGTATAAAGAGGCATATGACGTCTATCGGAATACGGCCAAACTCTATTGCGAGGAGCTGGGCGTGCCGCCCGGGCCTGAGATGGTAAGCCGTCTGCGCAGGATAGAGAGTCAGATTAAGAATCCGGTAGGGAATTTTGATGATTTAAAAGAAAACTTCAGGGAGCAGAAGAATACGGGCACCTATTACTGCCTGTATCCCAGCTTTCTTGACTCTTGCCAGCTGCTTGCGAGAGTGGCAGAGAGAAGCGGAAGATCTATTTTCCTGATGCTTCTGAACCTGACCGAGCGGATGGGGAAGGAGATAACGGATTCGGAGAAGCTGGAGACGCAGATGGAGATCCTGAAGGAGGTAATCCGGTCATCGTTCAGAAGAGGAGATCTGTTCACCACCTACAGCAAGAGCCAGTATATGATTATTCTGGTCGGAACAGAGAAAGAGAACTGCAACAAAGCATTTACCAGGTGTCTTGACAGATGGAAGCAAACCGAAGGAGCAAAAGGGGAACTCAGTTATTCGGTAGAGTCCCTGGTCAAAATGTTGAATCCCGAACTGTCACAGGAGGGGGAAACTCCGGACTGGAAATGAGATTCCGGTATAAACAGGTAAAAAAGTTATAAAAACAGTAAAAAGAATAAAAAAATCAGGAGCTGCTATTGGCGAGGTAATTCGCGAGGCAGCTCTTTTGTTATGATAAAAATAATACGCTTAAGCTGATAGACGCTGCTCTGGATGATTAAAGAATTAAAACGGATAAATGAGGAGAAAAAATGGCGGGAATGTTCAGGAAAATAAAAGAGGATGGCAGGTTAAGACGAACGATGGCCGCATGGCTTGGCATCTGTATAGTCGTGCAGATGGTGTTCGGCAGCCTTGGCGCCGTCCGTACGTATGCCGGCGACACGATTTATAAGGTAATCACGGTCAGTGAAAAAGAGATTATAAAAGGTGTGAAGCGGGCGGCCGGCAAGGACCATGAGTATGTTCCGAATATAGACAGAAAGAAGCTTCCCTATGCAAATGAAGAGCTGAAAGATGACGCAATTGACAAGATTACGCCTTTCCTGATGGGAACATCCATTATTGAACAGAAAAAGGCGGGCGATAATTGTTCTGTCATTGTGGCAGTCAGCGGGGAGGAGCTTCCGGCATCGGGCAGTGAAGCCGAATACGCAGCAGAAAACGTAATATTTATCGGATTTAATGGAAATAAGGACAGTGACTGTGTATTTACGCTGCAGATAGTCGATGCGAACGATATTGTAATACGCTCTATGACAATTATTACGTATAAACAGGACGGCGCAGCAGCCACGCCGCCGGAGGCCAGCGGCTCGGAAGCAACGCCCTCCGAGGATGGTACGGAACCGGCAAGCCCGTCCGCCGCCACATCTTCCACAGCAACCGGTTCTGAGATACAGGGATACGGCTTTGCCGAAGCAGGGGCCAGGGAAGAGCTGGGGGAGGATGAACTGACGGATTTGGTGCAGAACGGAGACATTTCCACTCCGGGAGAGGCAGCCTCACCCGGCAGTCCGGATGACCCGAAAGATGCGGCAGGCCCCAGAATGACGGTACCGGCAGGCGGATTTTGTATCGCATTTGCGGAGAGCGGTACGAATGCGCACGGAAAAATAGCACAGGTTCAGGCCTTTCTGGCCGATGGTGAGGAAAAGGTAATGTCAGGCGCAATCGGAACCTTTCATATTGCGGCCGATTACAGTGTAGTTGACGAAAAACTGCCGGAATACGCTTATTTCACGGTGAGATTCAAGATAGAGGATGATAAGGGCAATGACTACGGGAATGTAAAAGGCCCGGAAAGTGAGCCGAGCGCCAGGCCGGTTTCGTCCCTGAACAGTGAAAAACAAAGGGAATGGAAGGCCATCCACGAACTGCTGTTGGAATCTTCCGAATATGCGGACGCGGCGCAGTGTAATGACTGGCAGATGATAACGGCGGAAACGAACACCTATTTTTATTCCGCCGGGGCCGGATTAGCGGTATTCGGAATCAGGAACGGCGGAACCGCAATCACGGATCTTCCAATATTCTTTACCTTTGATAACTATATTACACCGATTGGTTCCGCAATTACGGCTACACCGGGAATCCTGAACAGGGAGGAGCTTAAAGAGGCATATGAGAGCAGCGCAGGCCCTGCTCACAGCGGAGATGCTGCCCTGATCGAAGGGGAAGCAGTCACCATGAGAAGCAATGCCCGGTACTGGTGGCATGATGTAAAGCTGTCCAATACCGGCAGTCTTGGCAATATGGCGGCAGGAACAAATGTGGGAAATGCTGACGGTGAAATTATTTACAAAATTTCAGCTGGAAAAGATTACAGAAGCGACGTGGGCCGCCTCTATACAAAATCTTATTCAGTCCTCGACGTTATTGCATTTGACGGGTTTGCCCTGGATATTTCCGGATATGGATTATCTGTTGATGCCTCAGTCAAAAAAGGGGAACTGTATCTGACAAAAGATGGCCGTAATGTGGCAAAGCTGATTGGACTGAAGCTTCCGGGAGGATATCATTCCGGTGAAGTAAAGGTGACGCCGGTTTACCAAAACAACGATTCTTCAACGAATATCATAACCGGTTTTGAAGTGCGCTACACGGCAGAAAACAAAACTTTGGCAACAGACGGGCCAAAAGATATGGCGGACATCGTAAGTGATGAGATGAATGTCTACCTGGGAATCGGTTCGGTTCTCAAAAAGGCGGCTGGCATCATTAAATATGACGGGAATGCAGCAGTTTCCGGCCGGAATCCGTCGGTGTCGTGCAAAGCGTATTTTGACGCCTATTCCATCATGTATGATGAGACGGCAGACAACACGGACTTGGAAAAGAACGACGGAGAAACAAATCATCACAGTGAAGCAGAAAATAACCTGACTGCAAATTCCGCTTATCCTCTGACGAAAGAGGCATATACAGACAGGGACTGCAAGGTTAAGGCAGAGGGGGAAAATAAGATATTCGAACCAGGCCGGGAAGTCCGTTATAAAATCAGGGTCAAAAATAATGGTTATGCAGAAGAACGGTTTGACATCGTGGACTCTCTTCCTGCGGGTCTTGACACTGCGTCGGTTAAGACATTAAAGGTGATGGTGGAAGGAAAACAGCTTCCGGCAGACGCTTTTACGGATCTTCCTGCCAATACGGCCGTTTCCCCGGCCGTCAAAGTATGGGGAAACATTCTGATTCCGTCCGGCGGGGAAGCAGTTGTCATATTTGAAGCCGCCTTTAAATCGAAAACAGAGTTTTCCGGTAATAACATCAATACGACGCAGACCAATTCAGCCGGATGGTACCGCAGTTCAGATGTGCAGAGAGAAAAAAGCCTTGGCAGGGATGATGCGACGGTATTCGTGAACCTGAATACTTTACAAGAGAGCGATGTCACATTCAGGAAGACTATCGTAAATGCCGGAACAGGCGGCAGCCAGCCGGCAGTGGGCAGCGACGTGACATATAATCTCATGGCGGGATTAACCGGAGGCGTACACAATTCCCACTGGATCACGGTAAAAGACGAATGGCCCGGCTCCGTAACGTTAAAGGAAATCTCCAATATTCCTTCACAGGCAATTATCATCATAAAAGAGAATGGGACGGAGATTAAACGCTATGAGAATAAGGGAAACAGCGCGGCTTCCTGGAGCGCGTTCTCGCTTGCAGGGAAATCCGGAATTACCGTGGAAGCAAGAGTCTATCTCAAACCGGGTGTGACGGAGAATATTAAATTAAAGGGGAGGATTGAGGCCGAAGGCGAGATTACCAACCAGGCTCATGCAGGAGGCGGAGAAGGAGAGGGCTTCGATAAGCCGGGTAGCGCAACTCTTTATGCAATCGGAGCATCGATTGAGAAGAAAGCTTATTTTATCGGAGCATCGGAAAAGGGCAGTATTACAGAGCAGAACAGCAGGCGCCATCCTGTCGATCAGAGCGTTACGTTCCGGGCCGGAGACGTGGTATGTTATGAGATGACGCTTAAAAATACGGGTAATGACAGGTTTAAGGCTAATGTCTCGGACGACATATCAAACCTGTTCGGAGACGGAATCCGCCCGATTTATGCAAACGCGGATTTGGGTGAACCGGGATCTGTATTTATGAAGAAACCGGGAGCTAAGGGCTGGCTCAGTCTGACACCCGGCCAGAGCGGGACAAAGGCATTGGATGAGAACGTGGAACTGGCAAAGGGGGAAAGTATTGTTTTCCGTATCTATCTTGAGATACCGGAGGGAGCATCGGTTCTGTTCCCCGAAAATACGGTCAGCGCTTCTCTGGCTTATGATAAGGAACCGGAGCGGAAATTTGCGATCAGGGCGTCCGTCTCAATTACAATTAACGAGGATGTCCAGAAGGCCTCGATTGATAAAGAGGTATACGCGGTCGCCAGGGAGCTGAAAGAAGAAGGGGGCCATGTCTATCTGAAGGGCGCCAAATGGAATAATCCGGTTCTTGGCAGCGGAACAGGACTGGCGGAAGACGAAACGACTCTCACTGTCGGAAAAGGAGATTATGTTTTCTACCGGATCACCATTAATAACGAAAGTGATGAAGAACCTCTCCGCATCTATGAAATCGAAGACTGGCTGCCCGCCGGAATGCAGTTTGAACGGTTTTATGAATTCAACGGTGCGGACCGGGGAAAGAAGATACCTGGGGCAGTAGGAGACAGCGATACGCTGGATCTGGGGATTAAAGAAAGAAGCAATAAGTTTTCCGGTAAAAACTGGCTGTATTATGAAGACGCGGCCGCAGGCAAATGGGGAACGGATGCAGAGGTGGCGGTGAGCCATGGAGCAAATTTTGCATCGATGAACAGCGGTAAGACAACATACCGTGTCAGGCTTTACGATACGGATGCCATAAAGACAGGTTTGTCCCCCGTTCCATCGGTTAAACCGGGCGGAAGTGTGGTATACGGAATAATTGCAAAGGTCACGGGAGATCTTGACGGCATTAAGAAACTTACTAATACTACCGGTGTCATTGTTGACCAGACGGCGATTACGGATGAGGCATTCGACAGACCGGTTTCTGATTTGAGCGGAGCAGTGGGCGGAAAATCTTATTCCGATGACTTATATAAGATTATAACCGCTTCCGCTGATGTCGCCGCGGCGGGAATTTATACTCCCGGTATCGGAAAGAGCCTGGCTCAGTACAATGCTTCGAATAACTGGTATGATTATAAACCGGACGGTAAAAATGACAATTTCCTTCCGAACAATCCGATGCGCTGGCAGGTGACCCTGTATAATGGAACCAACGGCCATATGACTAGAGGGCCGATTGAAAATTATACAATCAGGGATGTGTTCCCGGCCGGCCTGACTTACAACGAAGCCGATGCGGACGGAACCTATATTGTCACCCCGGGCGGGAAAAAGATACCCCTTCCGGAACCGGCTGTCGGACGCGAAGAGGGAAAGAATGTGACAGCCTCCTGGAAGATTGAGAAACAGTCTGAAGGATACCTGATAACGGGTGCAGACGGCCATACCGTGAAGACGAATGAAAACCTGGCCATTCCGGTAAAAGGCAAAATTACAGTCAGAATAGGTTCCAGGGCTGACGGCGACGGAACGGCTAAATATGGAACTTATGTGAACCAGGCTGATTTAATACCGGCCCGGGAATACAGTTATACGGCTGCCTGTGAAGGCACGCTGGTCAAAGAGGGCAATCAGCCTGTCTGTGTCCGTGCGGAGGCATCGGTCAATATTTTCTTCGGTGACGGAAAGACGGAGGCGTGGAAAGAAATCAGAGGCTCCTTCAACGGAACAGAGGGGACCGGCACCGGCACCGACAGCTCCCGCAATTCAATTATTGCCGATGCCGGAAGCGAAGTTACGTATACGCTCAACATCAGGAATCAGGTAGAAAAGGGGATTGAAAACCTGGTAATAGTGGATCGTCTTCCGGCATTGAAGGATAACGGACTTGTAAACAACATGCAGCGAAATTCAGGTTTCAAAGTATCATTTCCCGACTCGCCTGCAATCGAAGTCCGGATCAGGAAAGCGTCCGGACAAATGGTAAGACTTAAAGACGGAGATTATAATGTCACGTTTGCGGACTGGAACACGAAATTCGGCAAAGGCTCCGCATTGCCTGCACGATATTGGGAACCGGACAGCGCGTCCGATTGGGAGTCCTCCGCCGCAGGCAGAGACACCTTCCGCATCGAGGTGGAAAATGACGCGTTAAAAGGACTTACGAACAATGATACGGTTATAGTAACCTTCAGCGCATTGCTTCCGAAGGCATCAGAACTGGATCTGAGCAATGAGCCGGTTGCGTGGAACACATTCGGATACGCATACAGGGCCGTCAACTCCACAAATAAGTCGACTATCACCGTGGAGCCGGCCAAAGTAGGCGTCCGGATACCAACGGCGTCCCTTGCGGTAACGAAAAAGATTGAAAGCCGGTTTGAGGAAGATAAGGCTCAGGCATTTACCTTCCGTCTAGAGAAAGAAGACGGGGCCAATACCGGGAAATGGGTGAGCGCAGGCGGGCAGCCCTATCAGCTTATGCCGGGAACCGGTGAAACCGCATCAGACGGGAAAACTGCGGAGAATGGGGAATTTACCCTGACCAATGGTCAGACTGCGAAATTTACGGTTCTGGCCGGCCGGAATTACCGGATTACCGAGAGAGACGGCGACGGATATTATGTGTCTGTCAGGGAATTCGGCGGCGGCGCCGGAGAGGACACCCTCTTCGATCCCGAGAATCCTCCGTTTGCCGTATTGAAAAATCCCTCGGACGGTAAGAGCTATTCCTGTACCTTCACAAATACAAGAAGCAGCTTTTTCCTGCCGGAAACAGGAGGTGCGGGAACCGACCATCTCCGCAGAAAGGGAGCCGGAATGATGCTTGCGTCGCTGTTCGTTCTGATCGGCTGCTTTACAGGAGGTTTGTCAGGGAGAAGGCGCAGAAAAGAAGACGTTAAACAGAGCCGGTTCCTGTGACAAGGAGAGACGGATGAAGAGAAAAGGAATTATCATATTGGCCGTCCTGGTACTGCTTGCCGGAGCCGGAATGTACTTTTATCCGGACATCAGCAATATGTATTACCAGGCAGCGGCGGCGTCCGATATCAAGGGGTATCAAAAGGGGGTCCGGGAGCTGAGTAAAACGCAGGAAGAGGAAATGCTTGCAAGGGCTGAAGTATATAACAGCCGGTTATCCGGCGCACTTTCGATGGATCCCTTCCGGACGGGAGGCGCTGATCCTTCGGAAGAAGATGAGGAGTATAATGCCCTGCTGAATATAAACGGAGTGATGGGCTATATAGATATTCCAAAAATTGATGTTTACCTGCCGGTTTATCACGGCACATCGGCGGAGGTATTGAAGAAAGGGGCGGGCCATTTATATGGTTCAGCCCTTCCTACAGGCGGGAGCGGGACACACAGCGTCATATCGGCACACAGGGGGCTGCCGTCCGCCAGGCTTTTTACGGATTTGGGAGAGATGGAGAAGGGGGACATATTTTATTTCCACATATTTAACCGGATTATGGCTTATCAGATAGATCAGATAGAAACGGTTCTTCCGACACAGCAGGAACTGCTCGATCCGGTGCCGGGCAGGGAATATATGACACTGTTTACCTGCACGCCGTATGGGATTAACAGCCACCGGCTTCTGGTGCGTGGGGTAAGGATTCCTTATGAGGTAACCTCCGATGGGACTTCGCAGGAAGCAATGGCCGCCATACACATCCGGTGAAGGGGGAGAAAAGGTAGAGGAGAAAAGAGGGAAACGCGATGAAACATAAAGGAATTGCAAAGAAGGCAGACACATTTCTCATCATTCTCATCACTGCAATACTCGCGGCGGCATTTGCAGTACAGACTGCGGCTGCTGTGCCGGCGGAGAGTGAGAAGGCCGCGCTTACAATACAGGCATCCTCAGATGGGACGGGAATAGCAGGTGTTGAGTGGTCTGTCTATCAGGTGGCTGAAATGCCGCAGGACGGAGTATTTATCCTGACAGGAGACTTTGCGGCTTCCGGACTGGACATTGACGGCCTGAATGATTCAAGCCAATCAGCCATGCAGAAAAATGCGGTAAAATCAGCTGCTTTTGTCTCTGAGAATAAGATAAAAGCAGCTGGCAGCGAAGTGACCGATAAAAATGGGAGGGCAAAGATAGGCGGTCTCGAACGGGGCCTGTACCTTGTAAGCCAGACCGGTACACCCGGGACGGACAGGATAGTGAAGTCGATGCCATTTTTTGCAGCACTGCCCATGATGGTGGACGAAGGCGGAAAAATGGTCATGAAATATGAGGTGACGGCAGCTCCGAAACTGGAAGTGGAACAACCGCCTGAAACAGAGGCGCCGTCAACGGAAGAGACGGATAAACCCTCGACGGAAGCTCCGCCCACATCTTCTGCGGAGGAATCAACCGGGGAAACCGGCAGCGCTTCACAGCCGTCGCAGCCTCCATCAACCGGCTCAGGCGGTTCATCGGGCGGCCATGACCGGGACAGGGGAAATACTACGGTAATCATTGACAGCAATACGCCGCTGTCCAGTTTTCCGCAGGCAGATCCGCAGTTGGAGGAGATAGGGGATGAACCGGTGCCGCTGGCAGCTTTGCCCTCTCTTCCCAAAATGGGGGATATGGGAGCCGGGGCATATGCAACAGGCATGCTGATTTCGATTCTGACAGGCTGCACCGCATTAATCCGCCGGAAAAAGTATACCGGAGGGAAAAAGTGATTTATGACCGACAAGATGAAACGACGGCTGTGTACGGCCGTATTTACACTCAGCCTCATCTCCATGGCGGTTTTTACAGTTATGTATGTAAAAACACAAAAAGAGTACCGCCACAGTGAAAGAGATATTGCGGCGGTAATGGAAATACGCGGAGCAATATCGCCCGCTCTTACAATAAACGAGAAGAGCCGGCTAGATGAGGCCTCCCTGAGAGCGGCAGAATATGAGTCGGCGCAGGAGCGCCGGGAAGGCTGCAGGCTTCTGAAGGAGATCAATCAGGATGTGGCGGCATGGATCACGATTACGGGAACACCCATTGATTACCCGGTAATGCAAACCCCGGACAGTCCGGATTATTACTACAGGAGGGGATTTGACGGCAGATATTCCGCATATGGGATGATTTATATGGATGCGGCCTGCCGGCTCCGGGAGGATGAAGCGCTTTACGAAGCGGAGGCAGAGGAAGGGAAGGCAAGTCCCAACTGCGTCATTTACGGACATCATATGAAAAACGGAACCATGTTTGCCTCACTGGAAAAATACGGTTCTGAGGAATATTATAAGGAACATCCGGAAATTTGTCTGGATACACCCGATTCGTCATCGGTATATGAGATAGTGGGAGTTGTCAGACTTCCGGCCGAGAAGCTGAGCAGCGGATTTGCGGCAGTGCTGGCAGCCAGAACAAGGGAAGAATACGAAAGCTTTGTACAGTACATAAAAAAACATGCTGCCTATGATACGGGAATTACGGCCGAATGGCCTCGGCAGCTTATTACACTGACCACCTGTGAATACACACTAAAAGACGGCAGACTGCTGGTCGTGGCACGTAAAAAACGGTGAGAAATCCGCGTTGCGGACTTCTCACCGTTTTTTACGTGATTCCGGCTTTACATTAAGCGCATCTGCATCTGCTCCGGATCACTGCTGTAGCTGATACAGGTGTCACGGGATATTTTGCCTTCCCGCATAAGCCGCAGCAGGCTGTTATTCATGCTGATCATGCCCTCGGCCATACTGGTGGCTATTACATTATCTATCTGATGAATCTTGCCCTCCCGAACCATTGTGCGGATTGCATCATTCAGGAACATGATCTCAAAGGCGGGCACCATGCCTCCGGTGACGGTAGGGACGAGCTGCTGGGAGATGACGGCCTGGAGAACCATAGCCAGCTGGACACGTATCTGCTGCTGCCCGTCGGGAGGGAATACATCGATGATACGGTCAATCGAATTGGCGGACCCGATGGTATGCAGGGTTGAAATCACCAAATGGCCAGTTTCCGCGGCGGTCATCGCGGTTTTAATCGTATCGAAATCCCTCATCTCGCCGAGCAGGATGACATCGGGAGCCTGCCGGAGGGAAGCCACCAGTCCATTTACATAACTGTCCGTATCCAGTCCAATCTCACGCTGGGTGACAACGGAACGGTTATGCCGGTGCAGATATTCAATCGGATCCTCCAAAGTAATAATGTGGCTGTTTCTCGTCCTGTTTATTTCATCGATAATACATGCCAGAGTGGTGGATTTTCCGCTGCCTGCGGCTCCGGTGACAAGGACAAGCCCTTTTTTCAGGTTTGCCGTCCGGATGACTTCCGGAGGGATGTTCATATCTTCCGGTCTGGGTATCTCAAAGTGAACAACACGGATGACGGCGGCCAGGGAGCCTCTCTGTTTCATGATACTCACGCGGAATCTGGCGACTCCTTTGATAGAACAGGAAAGATCGTCATCCCCGTAGGTATGCAGCTTATCCATACTTCTGTGGTTGCTGAGCTCATAAAGCGCAGTGATCAGAGCCTCCGAATCGGCGGGCATCAGTTTATTATCGTCGACTGGAATAATCTTACCATTTATTTTATAGGAGAGAGGAAGGCCGGGGATTATAAAAATGTCGGATGCATTTTTCTCCACGGCGTCAGTCAAAAACTTAAGCATGGTATATCTCCTTTCAAACCTTGTTCTTCATTATTCATCAGGGGCGATCCATACGGGAAGGCTGTCGTCTATCGCATAATCTTCACGATTGTAGACATAGCTTGCCAGAACCTCCCTGCTACTGCCATCCAGTTCAATTCGGAGAGCCTGGCCGGCATTCATCGGTATTTCACAGTAGAGCCTGCCTGCCTCATCAACTCCTGACTCCGTTCCTTCAGGCATCAGTAAAGCTGCATCAGAAAGGGCCTCCTCCATGCTTTTGTTACCGTCAAGAGCCGAGACGGCAGCCTGGATGAACTCCTGGCCCATGGCATCGGCCTGATAGTAGGCGGTTACCGAATCTGCACGGCGTCTGGCCAGTACAAGGGCCGAATTCCCATCGCTCAGACTCAGGAGAGAGAAAACGGCGAGGCAGAGGATGATAAAAATAAGGATAATGGAGGCTGTGCCTATATTGATTCTGTTTTTCATGGAAGCCTCCTTTCAGCGGCCAGACTTCGGGCGCCGCTCAAGGTATAGATAGTTTCCATTCCTTTTCCTCTGATATCGCTGATCTCCACAGATACGTGAAGCAGTCCTTCTGCCGCGTATGAATTAATTTTCATAAAATAGGCAGCTTCCGGATCGGACGGTTCACATATCTTCCAATATCTGTCAAAACCGGAATGTGTCTCACTGGGGGCAGACGCTTCGTCATATTCGGCAAAAGCAGTTTCAATTGCGTTCTCGGCGGCGAGAACGGCGTGGTTTAAGTTTTCCGCATTCTGGCTGAGCCGGTCGGCCTTTGCAAACGCAAGTACGAAAATACAGGCAGCCACTGCGAAAAAACCACATACCCACAGCATTTCCATCAGAAAAGCATAAGATGTCCGTTTTTTATTCATTCCTGCGGCCTCCTTTCGAACTGCTGCGAAGAAATAGGCTGGCAGTTCTGGGGGAAGGAGTTTCCTCCAGGGTAATCTCAAGCATCGCTCCGTTCTTCTTATCGGCAATGGAGAAGGAAATGGGCTCACAGTCCATAATAGGAAGGCCGTCTTCTACGGTGAGGCCGCTTCCCTGCTCGGAAAACAGCTCCAGCAGTGTGCCGTCTTTTGTGTAAACCCAGGTTTCATACAGGATGCCGTCGTAATCGGAGGCCAGCACCAGGATGCTTTGCCCTTCAACCGTCCGGACACTGATGCTGCCGGTCCTATCGGACTGGCGTACTTTGTTCGTGATATAGCTCAATGCGGAGTCTGAGTAAAAAGCTGCGTCGTTTCTGGCGCGGATATTGCCGTATACGCGGCTGCCAATCAGAATAGTGAAGACGGAGCATAGAATAAATACAAGAAACAGCAGCATGGAAAAGATAAAATCCATGCCTTCCGAGGGACGCGATACAGTCTTTTTCATAGCTGCCCTCCCTGTTTTGCCTGCCCGGTCACGGGCAGAACCGTGATATCTGGCATAATGTTGGCGGCCCAGCCGTCGTAGAACACATTATAGCGTTCGCGGTCAATTACAATGCCGTAATTATCTTCCAGATATTCAACGCTGGGCGGATAACGGCCTTCAATGGAATAGCACTGGACGCTGGCCCTGCGGATGGCATCCGTCAGCATATTTAACTGATCCTCTTTTGTCCTGCTCTGCATGGCTCCCATGGAATAAAGGAAGAGATACAGGACAATAATGAGGAGGAGAAATGAAAACAGATATCCGGGCAGGGAACTCCTGTGTTTTGGAATTTCAATATGTAACATAGATATACACTCCTTATCGTTACAGTTGCGCCTTCAATGTCATTTAGTGAACACTATGAAGATTTAGTTAAGCAGGTGAGGACGCCGCCGGTACGGCCAGCGGACGGGGTGGTGGGGGTGTATATGAGTCTTTCGTCCCGGGGGGAGATTGTCGTGGTTTGGGGCTGCGGGCGAAGATAAAGTCTGCGGAGCACGCTCCCGCTCTGTGAAATGCATCGCGCTGCTAAGCT
>ERZ808041.883-NODE-883-length-15643-cov-6.574264_pt1 | contig 15643 bp, 12 predicted proteins | sample MGYA00380192_ERZ808041 | MGnify/ENA primary metagenome ERZ808041 (study PRJEB31490, sample SAMN06133412) | mouse gut metagenome | isolation source: Z1_1 | host: mice | place: China: Chengdu | collected 2015-05 ... | reverse complement strand
CCTGCGAAATCCCGCCTCGTTGCGGCGAAAAATCTCTCGCAAATCGCTCTTGCCGATTTATTCAGAGGTTCCTTAAAAAACGCGGGCCCGTCCTCACCTGGACGGGCCCGCATATTTTTTGCCTTTTTGGTATATGCTAGTCCCACAACCATACAAAGGAGGAGTTCCCTTTGAAAAAGCGAATCACGATACTATCTCTCTGCCTGGCCGGGGCCCTCACCGTCCCCGCCCTGGCCCTGACCACCCCCACCGCCGACGTGGAAAACGCCGCCCCCATCGCCGAGGACCTGGTCCTCAAGACCTACAAGGGGGTGGCCATCTCCAGCCGCTTTGCCGCCGTGGACCCGGAGGGGGACCTGGTGACCTTCCAGATCATGGACAGCCCCGCCCGGGGCCAGGTGGCTATGGACGAGACCGACCCCGCCGCCTTCACCTACACCCCCTATGAGGGCAAAAAGGGCAAGGACACCTTCACCTATGTGGCCATCGACGCCAAGGGCAACAGCTCCAAGCCCGCCACGGTGAAGGTGGTCATCCAGAAGCAGACCACCGCCGTCAGCTACTCCGACCTGGCCGGCGACCCCGCCCACTACGCCGCCCTGCGGCTGGCGGAGGCCGGGGTGTACACCGGGCGGAAGGTGGGGGAGCTGTACTGCTTTGACCCGGACGCCGCCTTCACCCGGGAGGAGTTCCTGGCCATGGCCATGACCGCCGCGGGCAAGGCCCCCCTGAGCGGCGTGACCCTCACCGGGTTCTATGACGACGGCGACATCTCCGCCTGGGCCAAGGGCTACGTGTCTGCCGCCCTGGTGGTGGGCACGGTGGAGGGCTCCCGCAACGACCTGGGCCAGACGGTGTTCGCCCCCAACAGCCCCATCACCCAGGCCGAGGCCGCCGTCATCATCGACCGGCTGCTGGCCACCGGGGACGTGTCCGGGTCCTCCTCCGCCTTCTCCGCCGAGACCGCCCCCGCCTGGGCCTACCAGTCGGTGGTGAACATGGAGGCGGTGTCGGTAATCAGCAGCAGCACCGACCTGTCCAAGCCCCTCACCCGGGCGGAATCCGCCCAGATGCTGTCCGCCATGCTGGATGTGCTGGCCGCCCGGGAGGCCGGGGGCTGGCCCTGGTAAGGTTTTAGGTCAAAACACCGCCTGGACCAGCACCATGTAGAGGACGGTCCCCCCCACGATGGACAGCATGTTGTTTTTCTTCCACAGGTGGAGGCCCACCACCGCCAGCCCGGCGATGAGGCCGGGGGCCCAGCCGCCGGGGCTGGCAAAGCTGGTATTGCGGTAGCAGTAGACGATGAGCATGGCGATCACCGCCGGGGGGAGCAGCCGCCCCAGGTAGAGCACCACCCTGGGGGGCTCCCCGCCCCGGCCAAAGAGCAGGAAAGGCAGGGCACGGGTGAGGAAGGTCACAACGGCCATCACTGCCACCAGGGCGGCGATCTGTGCGGTGGTCATTGCCCTTCCCCCCCTTCCAGCCGGGGCCGCATCAGCAGCAGCCCCGCCACTAAGATCACCAGCGCCGGGATGAGAAACCGCCCGTTGTCCGGCCCAAAGACCAGCAGACAGGCCAGAGTGCCCGCCGCCCCCAGGAACACCGGGGCGTGGCGGGCGTTGGACTGCCACTGCTCCACGGCGATGACCAGGAACAGGGCGGTCATGGCGAAGTCGATGCCCTCGGTGTTGATGGTGACAAGGGCCCCCGCCACCGCGCCGATGATGGACCCCGCGATCCAGTACAGGTGGTCCAGCACCGCGATGGTAAAGTAAAAGTCCTTTTCATCCACCCCCTCCGGGGCCCGGACCCCGGCCAGCAGGGCGTAGGTCTCGTCGGTGAGGGAGAAGATCATATACAGCTTCCGCCAGCCCATGCCCCGGAACTTCTCCAGCATGGACAGGCCGTACACCAGGTGCCGGAAGTTGAGCACCAGGGTGAGAAACGCGGCGTCCGCCAGCGGGGCGGCGTCGGACAGCAGCTGCACCCCCAGGTACTGGCCGCTGCCGGCGTAGATGGTGGTCGACATGAGAGCCGCCCAGGCGGGGGCAAAGCCCGCCGCCGACAGCATCCAGCCAAATACGATGCCGATGGACAGGTAGCCCATGAGCACAGGCACGGTGTGGGGGAAGGCGGCGGCCAAGGTTTTCCGATTCATTGAAGTCACTTCCTTGGAAGAAGCGCGGAGCCGTCGTGAGCAGCGCAGTATTTTTATGGGGCCCCCGCAAAACCGACCTTTGGCTTTGTGGGGAGAGGAGAAGCAAGGGAGCGAACGTAGTTTTCGCCAAAGGCGGAAACGAAGTTGAGCGGACTTTGCTTCGACGAAAGCCGCGCGTCGCGAACAGGCGCAGCGTGACAATAGAGTAAACACACAGATATTGACACAATGATTATACCGTCAACCCTCCCCCTGTGGCAAGGGCAGGGTTTTACAGATTGTTCATTGTATTCCAGGCGGGATTTGGCTATAATACTCTTCAATATCAGCTTGGCCCCTCTGGGCCGGGCCCGTATGGAGCGTGACCTGCCATGAAAAAACTACTGTACATCTACAACCCCGCCGCCGGGAGGAAGACCGCCAAAATCAACCTGTCCGACGTGCTGGAGGTGTTCGCCCGCCAGGGCTACGAGATCACCGTCCACCCCACCCAGGCCCGGGGAGACGCCTCCGCCGCCGCCCGGGATCAGGGCCCTGATTTTGACAGGGTGGTGTGCTGCGGCGGGGACGGCACCTTAAACGAGACCGTCCGGGGGGTGCTGGAGCTGCCCCCGGAGCGCAGGCCGGTGCTGGGCTATATCCCGGCGGGCACCACCAACGACTTCTCCCGCACCCTGGAACTGCCCAAGACGCCGCCGGAGCTGGCCGAGGTGGCGGGAGCCGGGGCGCCCCGGGCCATCGACGTGGGGATGGCGGAGGGAAACCCCTTCACCTACGTGGCCGCTTTCGGGCTGTTCACCGACGTGTCCTACTCCACCCCCCAGGCCAGCAAAAACCTGTTGGGCCATTTGGCCTACGTGCTGGAGGGGATGGGCAAGCTGTCCAATATCCCCAGCTTTCACATGAAGGTGTCCACCGGCGACGGCCGGGAGACCGAGGGGGACTACATCTACGGCATGGTGGGCAACACGGTGTCGGTGGGCGGGCTGGTGAACCTGCCCCGGGACAAGGTGCTGCTGGACGACGGGCGGTTTGAGGTAATTCTCATCCGGCGGCCTGAGAACGGGAAGGACTGGCAGTCCATCCTGACCGCCCTCACCAGCCTGGAGCTGGTGGAGGAGGGGGCGGTGACCGGCTTCTCCGCCGGGGACATCACCTTCACCTGCGACGTGCCGGTGGCCTGGACGGTGGACGGCGAGTTTGGCGGGGAGCAGGCGGTGACCCATGTGAAAAACCTGCCCCAGGCCATTACCATCGCCTGCGGCAGCGGAAGCGCGGAGCCGTCGTGAGGGCGTTCCTTTTTCTTGAAAGAAAAAGGAACCAAAAAAGAACTTTCAGTTCGCTGACGAACAGGGTGGTATAGGGATAGATTTCCTCCCGGCAACAAAGCATTCCATAAACAAAGGCCCGGCGGGAATCCCGCCGGGCCGTGCTATTGCTTCTGAATATGCCTCATTACTTAAGCGAAACGGAGTTTCGCTTTCAAAAGTTTCTTTTCGGTTCCTTTTCTTTTCAAAGAAAAGGAATGCCCTTGACCTTGCCCTTTTGCCTATTCCGGGAATTGGACGTGGGCGTAGTAGTCCTCCTGAACGATCAGCTTGGAGTAGTTCACCTTGGCGGCCACCAGCCGGTGGACCCGCTTCACATAGTCCTCCTGGTCCTCCAGCTCAATGCCCTCGTTGGGGGTGAAGGTCTTGGTGGAGCACTCATAGGTCCCCGCGGCGGTGATCCAGGCGTTGCCCTGGCCCTTGTTGGCGAACAGCACCAAGGGCATGCAGTTGGAATACTGGTCCGTCTCATAGTTGGCGGCGAAGATGTCCCGCCCGGAGTAGAGCCGGGAGTCGTAATCCAGCCCGAATAGGTTGCAGATGGTGGGCACGATGTCAATGGTGGAGCAGGGGGTATCCACCTCAATGGGCTCCTTGATGGACCCGGACCACATCAGCAGGGTGTTGCGGTAGCGGGAGGTGTCGTCCTCGCTGTCCGTGAAGCCCCGCAGCTCGTTGTAAAAATCTCCCTCGTCGGTCACCATCAGGTAGGGATAGTGGTCGGCGGCCATGACGATGAGGGTGTCGCCGGCGATACCCGCCGCCTCCAGCTTGTCCACCAGGTACTTCAGGGCCAGATCCAGCTCCATGTTGCAGGCCAGATACGCCTGGGACGTCTCGGAGAGATTGGGGTACTTGGCCTCCACCGCCTCCCGGTGCTTTGTGGACATATCGTTGCCGCCCCAGGTGTATTTTCCGTGGCCGCTCACCGTCATATAGTAGGCATGGAAGAGCGTTCCATTCTTGACGTAGTCGTCAATATAACCGTCCACCGTCTCCTCCATCATCTCCAGGTCGGACTCGGGCCAGTATTTTTTTGTGACGCTCTCCGTCATCTCCAAGCCGTTCCCGATGCCTTTATAGTCGTAGCCGAAATTGGTGAGGTACTGGTCCCGGTGATAGTAGTCATAGGTGTGGTCGTGGAACGCGGGGACGGCGTATCCCTGGGCAGCGAACAGCTTGGCCAGGGTGATGGGCATGGATTTCTCGGCGCTGAGAAGGGGCGCCCCAATTTTGCCGCCGTTATACCAATTGGGAATGAGCCCGGTGGTGACGGCGAACTCCCCGCCGGTGGTGGACAGGGTCCAGTCGGGCTGGTAAAAGTTGTGGAACACGAAGCCCTCCTCCTGGGTCATGCGGTACAGAGTGGGGGTGAGCTCCTTGTCGATGGCGTAGGGCGAGAAGCCCTCGGCGGTGAGGAGGATCAGGTTTTTCCCCTCAAACATGCCGGTGTACTGGTTTTTTTCCGAGGGGGTGAGGCTGCCGAAATACTGGTGCATGCTTTTCAGCGTCTCGTTGGTCTCCGCTTCCGCCATTCCCTCAAAGTCGATGTCCAGGGCGTTGGGGCCGGTGGAGACGGGCCGCTGGGAGGCGCCGGGGCTGGGGGCGGCGGAGGGGGCCTCGGAGGGCTGGGCGCTCCCGCCGGGGGCAGGGGTGTCCACCGGGTCGATGAACTCGTCCAGCGGGGGGGCGGGGGTGCCCGCCACAGCGTACTCCAGCTCCAATCGGACGGAGGTCAACAGGCCGAAGTGGGGGATGGCGGAGTTGGCGGCAAACTCATAGGTATAGTAGCTCTTTGCCGGGCCCAGGATGGACAGCAGATAGGCGGTGAGCTGACAGGCCACCAGCACAGCAGCCAAGATGATCCGCACAGGCATTTCGCTGCCCTCATCGGGAACAACGCTTTTCCGCAGAAAAATGAAGGCGGCCAGCGGCACGAAAGACAACAGGATAAAGGGGATCATGCTCAGCACCACCGACACCACCGTGGAGCCGAAGTCCCCGGCTACATCCCCCGCCATGTCCCCCATAAAGGTGACGCCGTAGTAGAGGTTGAAAGTGGCCCGGCACCCCCGCTCCACGCAGTACAGCACCGTGCCCAGCCCCAGCAGCACCCCGCCGGCGATGCGGGCCGGTGTCTTCCAGGGCAGCAGGTCCAGGATCAGGCCGATGGCCAGCCCGGCGGCGATGGAGAACAGCGCGATGCGCAGCAGGGCCAGGTCGAAGAAGGGGGTGCTCCGATCAAAGGCCCGGAGGAGCAGCTCGTGGTATAGGACGGCGGCGGGGAAAAACAGGACGGACAGCGCCGGTCCCCCCAGGTTTCTCCGCCCGGTGTAGCCGGTATAGGGTCGATTCATCATGGGTCACTTCCTATGGTATGTGAGGGCGGAACAGGGGCCTTTCCGCCCCCTTCTGCCCTTTTTCAGATGTCACCCATCATACCATAGAGAGGGAAAAAATGCAATGTCCGCGTCAAAATTTAAAGAATTCGCAAGAGATGGCGCAAAATGTCAAAGGCCCGTCCCGCCGGGGGTATCCCGGCGGGACGGGCATGTTTCACTTCAGCAGCCCCTGGATCAGGATCACCAGGATGAGCGCCGGGAGCACAAACTGGAAGTAGGGCTTCAGCGCCCGGGGCATTTTGACGCCCTTTCCGGCGTTGGCTTCGGCCAGATACTTGTCAAAGCCCCAGCCCCATTTGGTGACGCAGAACAGCAGGTACACCAGAGAGCCCAGGGGGAGGAGCAGGTTGGACACCAAAAAGTCCTCGATGTCCAGCACCTGCCCCACCCCGCCGTTGGGCAGGGCGGCCTCGAAGTACCACAGGTTGTAGCCCAGCACACAGGGCATGCTGGCCAATAACACAAACACCACGTTGACCAGCGCCGCCTTTTTCCGGCTCCAGCCGAAGTTGTCGATGCACCCGGCCAGCAGGTTTTCGAACACGGCGATCACCGTAGAGAAGCTGGCGAAGGTCATGAACAGGAAGAACAGGGACCCCCACAGCCGTCCCCCGGCCATGCCGGTGAACACCTTGGGCAGGGTGATGAAGATGAGGGAGGGCCCCGCGTCCGGCGTCACCCCAAAGGAGAAGCAGGCGGGGAAGATGATGAGGCCGCTCATGAGGGCCACGAAGGTGTCCAGCCCGCAGATCCGGGCGGCCTCCCCGGCCAGGGTGTTGTCCCGGCTCATGTAGCTGCCGAAGATCTCCATGGCGGCAATGCCCAGGCTCAGGGTGAAAAACGCCTGGTTCATGGCGGCGGTGACCACCTTGCCCAGCCCCTGCTCCACCGCCCGGCCAAAGTCGGGCAGGAGATAGAACTTCACGCCCTCTCCCGCGCCGGGGAGGGTGAGGCTGTGGACGGCCAGCACCACGATGAGGCCCAGCAGGCCCAGCATCATCCACTTGGTCACCCGCTCCAGGCCGCCCTGGAGGCCCAGGGAGCACACCAGAAAGCCCGCCAGCACCGTGACAGCCATCCACACCGTCATCTCGGCGGGGTTGGCCCGCATGGCGGAAAACACCCCGTCCACCGCCTCGTTGGGCAGGCCGGAGAAGGCCCCTCCGGCGAATTTGAAGAAATACCCCAGCATCCAGCCGGACACGGTGGTGTAATACATCATCAGCAGGTAGCAGCCGAGCATGCAGAACCAGCCGTGGATATGCCACTTGGAGCCCGCCGGCTCCAGGGCCTGGTAGCCCAGCACCGCGCTCTTGCGGCTGGCCCGGCCCACCGCCAGCTCCATGGTGAGCACAGGTATGCCCATGATCACCAAAAACAGCAGGTAGAACAGCACGAACACCCCGCCGCCGTTCTCCCCGGTGACGTAGGGGAATTTCCACACGTTGCCGATGCCGATGGCGCATCCTGCGCTCACCAGCAGGAAGCCCAGCCGGGAGCGGAAGTTTTCTCGCTTCATCTCTTTTTCTCCTTAAAACAATAGCGTTCAGTTGGGCCGGTTCCCGGTCCAGGGGGCCTCGAAGACGATGGGCGCGCCCTTGACGCTCACCATGCCCTCGTAGACCTCCACCTCATGGCCGTTTTCGTCCATCAGGTTGGGGTAGAAGCCGTCCGGGGCCTCCACCCGCACCGGGGCGCTGTTCCCCTTGACGCTGAACAGGCCCGCCAGCTGCCGGTCCCCCTTGCGGTGGGTGGCGTACAAAATGTCACCGGGCAGGGCCTTTACCTCATACCGGCTGTCGGTAAGAATGGGGTTTCGCTTCAGCTTCGCCAGGGTCCGCAACAGCCTGGTCACACCCTCGTTGATGTGCCAGGCGATCTCGTCCTTGTCGAACAGGCTGGGCCGGTGGATGGCCTCCGCCTCCTGCCCGGCGTAAAGCAGGGTCATGCCCTTCTGGAAGTAGAGGAAGGCCATCCAGCTCATCAGGGCCATCCCCTCCGGGATGAGAAACGCCGCCCGGGCCCGGTCATGGTTTTCCAAAAAACGCAGCTTCACAAAATTGCCGGGGTAGATGGACTCCTGGGCGTTCACCGCCTGGGCGTACCGCTCCAGGGGGACCTTCCCCTCCAGATAGTCCTGGAACACCTGGAAAATGTCGTAGTCGTAGCAGATGTCGAAGGCCTGGTAGCACTCCGAGTCGGACAGCACGGGCAGGCCGTCCGCCCGGCACTCCCGGATCATGGAGGGCTCCACCGACTCGGCCAGCCAGAGGCAGCCGGGGCGCACCGCTTCCACCTCCTCCCGGGCCTTGAGCCAAAAGTCCAGAGGCACCAGGGGGGCCACGTCGCAGCGGAAACCGTCCACCATGGACGCCCAGTATTTCAGCGTCTCGATCTGATAGTCCCACAGCCCCGGCTGGGAATAGTCCAGGTCGATGACATCCCACCAGTCTCCGATCCGATTGCCGAAGCTGCCGTCCGGCTTGTGATAGAACCACTCTGGGTGGTTTTTTGCCAGCCAGGAGTCGGGGGAGGTGTGGTTGTACACCACGTCGATGATACACTTCATCCCCAGCTTGTGGATATCGTCCACCAGCCGCCGGAAGTCCTCCAGGGTCCCGTACTCCGGGTTCACCGCCCGATAGTCCCGGATGGCGTAGGGACAGCCCAGGCTCCCCTTGCGGTTGACCTCCCCGATGGGGTGGATGGGCATGAGCCAGACCACGTCCACGCCCAGCTCCCTGATGCGCTTCAGGTCCCGGCGCACACCCTCAAAGGTGCCCTCCGCAGTGTGATTGCGGACATAAACGGAATACATCACCTGATTCCGATAGGTTTTACTGGTATTTCTCGCCATAATAATCCCCTCCCCGGCGGGATACCCGCCAAAAATCACATACTAAAATACCACATCCCCCCGCCGCTGGCAACCTTTTTTTTCACAAAAAGCCGGAGGGAAAGACAGGAGCGCCCGCCGCGGCGCGGCGGGCGCTCCTCTGCGCTGTCCAGGTATTACCGTTTCAGCTCTTCGATGAATAACTGCATCCGCCGCGTCACCAGCTCGTCCCGTTCCATCGCCAGCAGTTCATCCCGGCTCACCCACCGAAAGGCCGCAGTCTCCCCCTCCTGCAGGGTAATTGCCTCCTTATTCCAATCGGTGACGCACAGGAACTCCACATAGATGGCGCGGGTTTTTGCGCTGATTTCCGTGCCCACCTCGGTCAAACTGGCGGCATGGATGCCCGTCTCCTCCCGAAGCTCTCGCACAGCGCAGCCCAGCGGTGTCTCTCCCGCCAGGGCCGAGCCGCCCGCCGTGGCCTCCCACAGCCCGCCGTAATGCTTGCGGGGGTCCCGCTGCATCAAAAGGTAAGTCCCGTCGGTGTGTCGGACGATGACGTCGCACACCAGGTGGAACAACCCCTCGGGGATTGGCTCTCCCCTGACCAGTGTCTTATCTTTTACCTTGCGAAAATTCGCATCATATGCGTCCCACAATTCCATTCTTTCACCCCGTTCAGTTACGCCCCCAGCACCTTGGCCGCGTTCTCCTCGGCGAACTGCTTGCTGTACAGGTCGTGGTAGTAGCCGTGGGCCCGCAGAAGGGACTGGTGGGTGCCCTGCTCCACGATCTTTCCGTCCCGGACCACCAGGATCATGTCCGCCTTGCGGATGGTGGACAGCCGGTGGGCGATGAGGAAGGAGGTGCGGTCCCGCAGGAGGTGGTCGATGGCGCTCTGAATATACTGCTCGGTCTGGGTGTCGATGGAGGAGGTGGCCTCGTCCAGTACGAAGATGCGGGGGTCAGCCAGCACCGCCCGGGCGAAGGAGATCAGCTGCTTCTCGCCGGTGGACAGGCGGTCGCCCTCCTCGCCCACGTCGCTGTCCCAGCCCTGTTCCAGCTTGGCCACCACCTGGTCCGCCGACACAGCCTTGGCCGCCGCCTCGATCTCGGCGTCGGTGGCGTCCAGCCGCCCATAGCGGATGTTCTCCCGGATGGAGCCGGAGAACAGGTGGGGGCTTTGCAGCACGTAGCCGATGTTGGAGTGGAGCCACAGCTGGCTGCGCTCCCGGTAGTCCCGGCCGTCGATGAGGATCTGGCCCTCCGTGGGCTCGAAGAACCGGCAGGCCAGGTTCACCAGGGTGGACTTGCCCGCCCCCGTCTCCCCCACGATGGCCACGGTGGCCCCGGCGGGGATCTTCAAATTGAAGTGCTCCAGCACGTTGTCCCCGCCGTCTGGGTAGCGGAAGGTCACGTCCCTGAACTCGATCTCCCCCACAAGCGGCTCCCAGTTCTCCCGCTTGGGGTCGAAGCAGTCGCCGTACTTCTCGACCACCGACCGCGTGTCGGTGATCTGGGGCTTCTCCTCCAGCAGCCCGGTGACCCGCTCGATAGACGCCTGGACGGCGATGAACTCCGCCAGGTTGTTGGTCAGGTTCTGGATGGGCTCGAAGATGTTCATGGCGTAGGTGATGAAGGCGGACAGAGTGGCGATCTCCATCGCCTGCGACTCCACCAGCCAGCCGCCCCGCAGGAGCACGATGGCCACCGTCAATGTGGAGAAAAACAGCGTCGCCGGGATATACACCGCGTTGAGCCGGGCCGCCCGGGTTGCGGAGCGGTTCATTTCCCCCGTCAAATTTTTGAAGCTCCTGATGCTCTGGTCCTCGATGACCAGGGTTTTGGATGTTTTCGCGCCCGTGATGCCCTCGTTGAAGGCCCCGGTGATTTTGGAGTTGATTTTCCGCACCTTTCGGTTCCAATCCAAAATGCGGGGCTGGAAGTACACGGTGAGCACCGCCACGAAGGGTATCACCAGCATGACCACCAGGGCCAGCTGCCAGTTCAGGGCAAACATAATGGCAAAAGAGCTGACGACATAGACCAGCACATCCACCAAATCGTTCAAGTTCCAGGCCAGGTTGCCCCCGATGCGGTTGGTGTCGTTGGTGATCCGGGTGAGAAGATAGCCCACCGGCGTCACGTTGTAGAAGGACAGCGCCAGCGTCTGCAAATGCTCAAACAGGTCCTTGCGCAGATCCCGGCCCAGGTACATCTCAATACGCATGGTCTGCCGGGTGCTGGTCACTACCATGAGGCTCAAAAACAAAATGACCAGCGTGTAGCACACCACAAAGGGGATCAGCCCCTCCAGCGTACCCGTTTCAATAAAATGGCTGATGGCATACAGCTGAAACAGCGGCAGCGCCGCGTCTACCAGATCGGCACAGGCGGTGAATCCGATCATTTTGATATAGTATCCCTTGAACCGGGCCAGGATGGGAAACAGCCGCTTCCAGATGGACCAGTCAAAGGCCTGGGTATATTCTTTTTCGTCAAAGGCGGCCATTACGCCTCCCCTCCCTTCTCCACCAGAGCGCGGTCGTCGCTGCTCATCTGAATGTCGTAGATCTCCTTGTAAATGCCCGGGTGGGAAATCAGCTCCGCATGGGTGCCAATGTCCGCCACCCGGCCCCCGTCCAGCACCAGGATGCGGTCGGCCTGCATCAGGGTGGTCACCCGGTGGGAGATGAGGATGACGGTGGCCTGGGACATTCTCTCCTTCAGCGCGGTGCGGATTTTTGTGTCGGTTTCCGCGTCCACGGCGGACAGGGAGTCGTCAAACACCATCACCGGGGCGTTTTGCAGCAGCATCCGGGCGATGGCCACCCGCTGCTTCTGCCCGCCGGACAGGGTGACCCCCCGCTCCCCCACTACGGTGTCGTAGCCCTGAGGCAGGTCCGCGATGGCCTCGTCCACGCAGGCGATCTGGGCACAGGCGCGCAGCTCCTCCTCGGCGGCGTCCGGCCGGGTGGCGGCGATGTTCTCTCGGATGGTCTGGGAAAACAGGAAGGGCTCCTGGAGCACCAGGCCCACCTGGCGGCGCAGGTCCTCCCGGCTGACATCCCGGATATCCACCCCGCCGACGGTAATGGAGCCCTGGCCCTCCTCCAGGTCGTAGAGCCGGTCCAGCAGGTGGACCAAGGTGGACTTGCCCGACCCGGTGCCCCCCAGCACGGCGAAGGTAGACCCCCAGGGGATGGTGAAGGACACGTCCCGGAGGACCTCCTGACCCTCGTAGCCAAAGGTGACGTGGTCGAACACGATGTCGCCGTTGAGCTTGACATCGCGGGCCTTGGAGCGGTCGGACTCCTCCTCCGCCTTGAGGATCTGGCCCACCCGGTCCATGGACACCCCGGCCTTGCTCATCTCGGACAGCACCCGGCCCAGGGAGCGCACCGGCCAAGCCATGGTGCTGTTGTAGATGACGAAGGCCTGGAAGTCCCCCAGGGTGATGGCCCCGTTCACCGCCGCCACCGACCCGGCCACCACCACCGCCATGATCTGGAGGCAGACCAGCAGCACACCGGAGGCCCAGTACACGCTGAGCACCTTGCCCAGTTCCACCCACAGGGCGGAAAAGCGGTCGTTCTTTTGGGCGAAACGGTCGATTTCAAACCGCTCCCGGCCAAATGCCCGGACCACCCGGACCCCGGTGAGGTTCTCCTGGGCGCAGGTGGTCAGCTCCCCCTCCGCCTCATCGGCCACCTGGAACCGGGCGGAAATCTTGCCGTAAAACACCCCGGAGGCCAGCCCCGTGACGGGAATGAAGGCCAGGGACACCAGGGCCAGCCGCCAGTTCATCACCAGCATGATGCCGGTGTACAGCACGATGAGAAACGCGGTGCGCAGCACCTCCATCATCTGGTTGCACACAAAGGTGCGGATGACCTCCACGTCGGAGGTGCACCGCTGGATGATGTCGCCGGTGGCGTGGGCGGTGTGCCACTGGAAGCTCAGCCGCTGGATGTGGCTGTACAGGCTGTCCCGGAGCTTCTTCACGAAGCCCTCGGAGCCCTTGGCCATGTTGACCCGCATTCCAAAGATGCACACGCCCCGGACGGCGGCAATCAGCACCACCGCCCCTGCGGCCATCCACAGGGCGGCCCAGGGGTCCGCCCGCAGCCGGTCCAGGGGCAGCAGGGCCTGGAGGAAGCCGGGCAGGCCGGGCTCCTTGCTCCCCAGCACCGAGTCCACCGTCACGCTGATGACCTGAGGGATAACGGCGTTGCAGGCGGTATTCATCCAGGCCAGGATCAGCGCCCCGGCAAAAAAGCCCCAGTTCCCCCGAAGCTGGTCCAGAATCATGGCGGTTTTCTCCTTCGGGGTCAGTTTCATCTGTGATTCCATACGCTCTCCTTCCTAAAATAGACGCAAAAAAAGCTTCCCTCTGGAAGACAGAGGGAAGCGGCATACCAAAATAACAGGAGAAGAGTACTATCCCATCCCGCAGGCGCGCAAAAATCCCAACTGTCCCCTGTGACAATTCACAGCGGCCTTAAATCCAGCCTCACATACGAATCCAAAGTTAATGTTCAGCATACTGCGCGCCTCCTTTCGTTTTTTGTTTCACAGCGTAGCCCAGTATATTCCTTCTCTGGGCCCTTGTCAACCCTTTTTTTGCCCGGTGCTGGGATTTTTTCGCATAAAACAGGGGCGGGTATGGGCCCGCCCCTGTCAAATCCTTGGAAAAACGGCTCAGAGCCTGCCTGGGCAGCCTCTTACATGATCTTGCGGAACAGCTCCTTGAAGTCCTCCACGGAGGCGGCCTTGGGGTTGCCGGGGGCGCAGGCATCGGCGGCGGCGGACTGGGCCAGGAACTCCAGGTCCTCCTCCTTCATGGCCTCCAGCTTGGTGGGGATGCCCACGTCAACGGACAGCTGGCGCACCGCGTCGATGGCGGCCTTGCGGTAGGCGGCCTGGTCCATGCCGGTGGTGTCCACACCCATGGCCTCGGCGATATACTTGAATTTGTCGCCGGTGGCGTCCTGGTTGTACTCCATCACGATGGGCAGCATCATGGCGCAGGCCACGCCGTGGGGGGTGTCATAGACGGCGCCCAGGGTGTGGGCCATGGAGTGGGCGATGCCCAGGCCCACGTTGGAGAAAGCCATGCCGGTGACGAACTGGCCCAGAGCCATGGCCTCCCGGCCCTCGGGGTCGTTGTTGACGGCCTTGCGCAGGTTGGCGGCGATGAGCTTGATGGCCTCCAGGTTCAGGCAGTCGGCCAGCTCCCAGGCGGCGGCGGTGGTGTAGCCCTCGATGGCGTGGGTCAGGGCGTCCATGCCGGTGGAAGCGGTGAGGCCCTTGGGCATGGTGGACATCATATCCGGGTCCACGATGGCGATGTCGGGGATGTCGTTCACGTCCACGCACACGAACTTGCGCTTCTTCTCCACGTCGGTGATGACGTAGTTGATGGTGGCCTCGGCGGCGGTGCCGGCGGTGGTGGGGACGGCGATGGTGTACACGGTGCGGTTCTTGGTGGGGGCCACCCCCTCCAGGGAGCGCACGTCGGCGAACTCGGGGTTGTTGATGATGATGCCGATGGCTTTGCCGGTGTCCATGGAGGAGCCGCCGCCGATGGTGATCATGTAGTCCGCGCCGGACTTCTTGTAGGCCTCCACGCCGGACTTCACGTTCTCGATGGTGGGGTTGGGCTTGATGTCGGAGTAGACCTCATAGGCCATGCCGTTGGCGTCCAGCAGGTCGGTGACCTTCTTGGTGATGCCGAACTTCACCAGGTCGGGGTCGGAGGCGATGAACGCCTTCTTCACGCCCTTGGCGGTGACGAGGCCGGGGATCTCCTGGATGGCGCCCTTGCCGTGGTAGGAAATGCCGTTGAGTACGAAACGATTGACAGCCATTGGTATCTACCTCCTAAATAATTGTCCTGTGAATTTCCTGGTTTTGGGACCTTATTTTTATCATACCTTTTTCCCACCCCAGCGTCAAGGCTCGGACAGGGTAAATTTTGGTGGTCTGGGTGTTTCTTTCCACCATCCCGACTCAAAATTCCGTAAAAGCGCCAAAACTCTCCCTGCCCCATTGACAATAAAAATATGTTCCTCTATAATCATACGATACTGTAAACAGGAAGAGAAAACGTGGGCAAGGCGCGCCTTGCAGAGAAAAAGGAGGAACTTTTCCGTGGAACGGCCCGAGAGCGAGAACAAAATGGGCGTCATGCCGGTAAACCCGCTGCTGCTGAATATGGCCATCCCCATCATGATCTCCATGCTGGTCCAGGCCCTCTACAACGTGGTGGACAGCTATTTCGTGTCCCAGATCAGCCAGGACGCGCTGAACGCGGTGTCCCTGGCCTTCCCGGTGCAGAACCTGATGATCGCCGTCAGCGTGGGCACCGGCGTGGGCGTCAACGCCCTGCTGGCCAGGAGCCTGGGCCAGGGCGACCGGGAAAAGGTAAACCGCTCGGCGGTGAACGGCATCTTCCTGGCGGCGGTGAGCTGCCTGGTGTTCGTGGTGCTGGGCCTCACCTGCTCCCGGCTGTTCTACGCCGTCCAGACCGATATCCCCGGCATTGTGAACTACGGCGAGGACTACCTCACCATCGTGTGCGGGGTGAGCATGGGCCTGTTCGGGGCAGTGACCATGGAGCGGCTGCTCCAGGCCACCGGGCGCACCTTCTACACCATGATCGCCCAGGCGGCGGGGGCGCTGACCAACATCATCCTGGACCCCATCCTCATCTTCGGCCTGGGGCCCTTCCCCCGGATGGAAGTGGCGGGGGCCGCCCTGGCCACCGTCATCGGCCAGATCCTGGGCTGCTGCGTGTCCATCTTCTTCAACACCACCCGCAACCCGGACATCACGATGACCTTCCGGGGCTTCCGCCCCCACGGCCCCACCATCCGGGAGATCTACTCCGTGGGCCTGCCCTCCATCGTCATGC
>ERZ808041.878-NODE-878-length-15775-cov-4.421519_pt1 | contig 15775 bp, 10 predicted proteins | sample MGYA00380192_ERZ808041 | MGnify/ENA primary metagenome ERZ808041 (study PRJEB31490, sample SAMN06133412) | mouse gut metagenome | isolation source: Z1_1 | host: mice | place: China: Chengdu | collected 2015-05 ... | reverse complement strand
GATTACGATACCGACTGCGGCAAAACAATCGAGTCATATTTGAGAGAACGCGGATATTCAAGAAAGATTCTGGTTCACCTGAGACAGACAAATCTGGGAATTACCGTTGCAGGCGAGCTGGCCTATACCACCAGAGTATTAAAAGAAGGGAATATTCTGTCCGTCCGCCTGTCCGAAGAAACCTCATCTGAGCGTATTATTCCCGTACCCATGGAGCTTTCCGTTCTCTATGAGGACGAAGATTTGATGGTAATAAATAAAGCGGCCGGGATGCCCGTCCATCCCTCCCAGGGCAATTTCGACAACACGCTGGCCAACGGACTGGCATGGTATTTTAAAGAGAAGGGCGAGGCCTTTGTGTTCCGCGCCGTCAACCGGCTGGACCGGGATACCACCGGGCTGCTGCTGATTGCCAAAAATATGCTGAGCGGCGCGATCCTTTCCTCCATGGTTTCTGAAAAAACAATCCGCCGGGAGTACAGGGCCATTGTCTCAGGCCTGACAGAAGAGGAGGGCTGTATCTGTCGGCCAATCGCCAGAGCGGAAGGCTCCACCATCGAACGCTGCGTGGATCCGGAGAGGGGTGAGTATGCATGCACCCGCTACCGCCGGCTCGGCTACGACCGCGATAAAGACTGCTCCCTGCTCCTTATCACACTTGACACTGGCAGGACACATCAAATTCGTGTGCATATGAAATATATAGGCCACCCTCTTCTGGGTGATTTCCTCTATAATCCTGATTACCGTTTTATAAAGCGGCAGTCGCTCCACTCCTGCCGCCTTACCTTTACACATCCTCTGACGGGAGAAGCGATGGACTTTACCGCCCCGCTCCCGGAGGATTTCTATTTTCTAAGGCCCTTAGGATAATGGTTCTTAAGAACGCCTCCTGCCAGCTTTGCCCAGCCGCAGGAATATCCGTCCACCGTCATCAGAGTCCAGCCCTTCCGGCCGTCCCCTCCGGCTGTGTCCGTTATTGTTTCCCCTCTCAGATATGCGTCCGCTTCCCGGGATACGGCCGGATAATCGCGGTATCCGGCCGCATCACCCTTTCTCAAAGCCAGCGCCAGTGCGTGAGATGGCTCGAACCTGTTTTTCTTAAAGCTGCCCAGGTGAAGGCCCGGCCTGACAATCCTGAGCCTGTCAATGCCCGGCATCTCCCCCGGTATCCGGTAGAGCTGTTCTCCGAAAAGAATGAACGTCTCCTGCTCAGTCCACTCATTCGGCTCCGTGAGGTATTGATTGCAGAAATCATAATAATCCTTAAGGGCTTTTCTGTCCCGGAAATAGGCAGGATAGTTTCTCTTATGCTCCCTGTCCGCGCCGTCTTTTCTGAGGACGGCTATAAAATGGCCTTCTCCCCTGGTCCGGTGCGGCCAGATTCTGACCGTATTCTCTATCCCCGCAGCAGAACCGTTCCCCCACTCCCTGACTCCCGACGACAGTCCCTCATAGACAGGCGTCTCTTCTATGGTAAATTCAGGATGTCCTGCAATAAATGTCTCCACGGCCATCTCATTCTCCTGCGGCGCAAAGGTGCAGGTCGAATAGACCAGCCTGCCGCCTGCTTTCAGCATCCTCGCCGCATTGGCGAGAATCTCCTGCTGGCGCAGCGCGCAATGCTCTACATTCTCTGTGCTCCACTCCCTCACAGCCTCCTCATCCTTACGGAACATCCCTTCCCCTGAACAGGGAGCATCCACTGCAATCCGATCAAAAAATTCCGGAAAATACTCCGCCAGACGGCCGGAGTCTTCATTCGTCACCACCGCATTGCGGACTCCCATCCGCTCCACATTCTGGGACAGGATTCTGGCTCTGGCCGGATGAATCTCGTTGCTTAAGAGGAATCCTTTTCCCTGCAGCCTGGAAGCAATCTGGGTCGTCTTTCCCCCCGGAGCCGCGCAGAGATCCAGCACCTTCTCTCCCGGCTGCGGATCCAAAAAGCTAACTACTGCCATCGCGCTCGGCTCCTGGATATAATATACGCCCGCCTCATGGTATGGATGACGGCCCGGCCTGTCCTGGGGCTGATAATAAAATCCCGATTCCGCCCAGGGAATTGGTTCCAGCATAAAAGATGTCTTAGCCAGAAATTCCTCCCTGCCTGTCTTCAGAAGATTCAGGCGCAGTCCCTGGGAACGCTCCCTGTCATAGCTTTCAAGAAATTCCCCATATTCATCTCCCAGCATCTGTTTCATTCGTTCCCTGAACGGCAACGGCAGTTCCATATCACACTTCTCCTTTTATCATGATTATTTTTCACAGCATTGCCGCTTTTTGGCAAGGGTGTGAAAATTAACTTATTGTATCACATTCCGTTAGTTCTGACAACTTTAGCCTTTGCCGTTTCTGTGCATCGCAAAGCGTGTTACTGTTCTCACCGCGCCGCTTTCTGCCGAGGTGAGAACAGTAACAGATACATATACAGGAAGCAACACGGAGATAATAAGTCCAGAGCGTGTCTGAAAATTGCTTTCTGTCGGCAGTGCGTCACACTTTATGGCAGATTTGGCCCGAATGAATTTTAAGACACTCTCTGGCTTTGGAGGTGACATCATGGTTTCAGTTTTTTTTTCGTATATTATTATCCCGCTTTCTACCTTTATGCTGGCCCGCGGAACCGGTTATTTTTCCACAAATTTTTCTTCAATCCGCACGTCCTTATCCAGACAGGGCGAATTTCTTCTGTGGAGTATTATAACCGGAACATATTTCTTTTTTTCACTCCGTTTTATTCTTTTCCAGGCAAAAAAGCAGTTCGATATAAGAAAAGAGCTTGTGCTGCTTTACCTCTCCGCCGGTATGATGTTTGCCTTTGTGGCCACGCCGTACCTGCCTGCCCGTTTTCCTCTTTTATCCGCGCTGCACGTGTTCAGCGCTCTGCTTTCCACCGTAGTCCTGTTTTTCTGCCTTCTTTTTCTGGCATTTAAACTGTACTGGACCGCCCCCGGAAAAGGGCGGCCCTGCCTGCTTCTCTTAATCGCCATGGCTGTTTTTTGCATTTCTTCCTTTATTCTCACAGGAATTATCAATACAGCCATGGAAATCTCGTTTGTGCTGGCCTGCTGCCTGCTGATACGGCTCTATCTGCGCCTGTTTTGCTTGGAGCGCGGCCCGGACAGGAAGCGCCTCTAAGATTTCTCGTTCAATAACAAAAGCCCGGACGCTTCTCGGGCTTTTGAATGAACCTTATACATTTATTGATCGCGTCTCATTGGCGCTCAAAGCGGAACGGCTTATACAGCGACTGTCCGCCTACGCATAGACCACCACGGAAATCAGGATAAACACGACCTGCAGAACCATCATGATGCAGAATAAAGGCGTCATAAACTTATACCATTTGTTGATCGGCACTCCCATCAGCCCGCACTCCAGCGCGCAGGCAGTCGGCCAGAACATATTGGAGAAGCCGTCGCCGAAATGATAGGCCAGCACGGCTGTCTGGCGGCTCACTCCCACAATATCGGCGACCGGAGTCATAATCGGCATCGTAATGGTCGCCTGGCTGGAGGAGCCTGTGATGAAGAAGTTAATTACATTCTGGATTGCCAGCATCCCGGCTGCCGAGAAATACTGGCTGTGACCGTTCAGAAGCTGTGAAAGATAGTATACAATCGTATCTGAAATCATCGCATCCTGCATGGTCAGGAGAATCCCTCTGGTGAAACCCACGACAAGCATTGAGGATACCATACTCTGAGTGGATTTGATAAAGGTTTTGCAAATCTTCGTGGCCCCGTAGCCGCCAACAACTCCGGTGATGATCATCATCATTAGGAACATGGCTGCGATTTCATCGATGTACCACCCCAGCTTCATCGTGCCGTAGAGCAGAAAACCGATGGTAAAGACAAAAAGGCTCAGGCAGATTTTCTGCCGGACCGTCATTGCCCCCTCCTCCGCCTCATGCACGGGAAGCGTATCCAGCTTTTCCCCAAAAAGCACCGATTTTTCCGGATGGGCCTTTACCCTTCTCGCATACCACATAACATAGAGGATGGACACCGTCTGAAAAACTGCAAAAATAACGACGCGGTAGCCAAGGCCTGAGAACATCGGCACTCCGGCAATGCTCTGTGCGATTCCGATGGAAAAGGGATTCGTCGTGGCGGCTGCAAATCCGGTCGCAATTCCCACAAATACGATTGCGCCCCCAACCACCACATCATATCCCAGAGCTGCCGCTATCCCGACAAAGACGGGGACCATTCCGTACACCTCTTCGTAAATCCCCATGGTCGAGCCGAGAATCCCGAAGGCCAGCATACTGACCGGGATAATCAGATATGTGCGGCTGCCCATGGCTTTAATCAGACAGTTGATCAGGCTGCTCAGCGTACCGTTGTCAATCAGCACGTAGACATATCCATAGGCAAATATAATCAGGAACAGGATATTCGCCGCGCTGACATACCCCCTTTGGAGCGCCAGGAAAATATCAAAGAAGCCCGGCCTGACCCCTTGCGTAAAATGAAATGATTCGGGTATTACAATCATTTTATTGCTCACCGGATCAAGGATCCTGTCGTACTCCCCCGCAGGTATAATATAAGTGAGCGCCACCACCGTCAAAAGAATCATCGTAAGAATCACATAGGTGTGCGGCATCTTGATGTTCTGTATTTTGTCTTTTAATTTTCCCATTTTGCCTCCCCCTTGTTTTCGTGCGGCTGCGTACGAAAACACCTCGCAGGAAAGTAGCTGAAAGCAGTAACTTCCCCATATACGCCAGAAATCCCCGGGGAAAATTCCCCGGGTTCCGGTCATAAACTCCAGTATTCTAAATTGTCATATCCTGTCCTTCCAGGAAAACTTTTTCCACTTTTGTATCGTAATCAAAGGGATGCTTTGACCAGATAACGATATCGGCGTCGCGGCCGGCCATAAGCTCGCCTTTCCGGTCATCAATCCCCAGAACCTCCGCCGGATTTTTCGTAACCGCTTTCAGTCCTTCAATCTCATCAAGTCCTGCGCGCACCGACTGCGCAGCGTATACGGAAAGATAGTAAATCGGTGTTACGTCATGATCCGCAGTGATGCAAATCTTGATTCCCGCTTTATTTAACACGCCCGCCGTCTCAAAGCAGCGTCCCATGCTCTCAAGCTTGGACCGCGGATACATCGTCGGCCCCAGGATCACCGGATAGTCATGTTTGGAGAGAAAATCCACGATGGAGATTCCGTCCGTACAGTGGACAATGACCAGCTTCAAATCATACTCCTTTGCAATCCTGATCGCGGTGCAGACATCGTCGGCCCTGTGTACATGCGCATGGAGCGGAATCTTTTTCTCCAACAGCGGGAGCATGTTTTCCATCCCGATATCCGTCCTGAAATAGCTTCCGTCTTTAGCCGCCTCTTCTTTTCTGTGTTTATAATCAATGGCGTCCTCAATACATTTTCTCAGCAGATACGCGTTGCCCATCCTGGTCTTAAAGCTGTATCCGGCCCTCTTTGGATTCTCGCCAAAGCTGCATTTTACGGCCGCCTTTCTTTCCAGCACCATCTCCTCCGCAACTTTTCCCTTGAGTTTAACGACACTGCAGATGCCGCCCACCACGCTGTCGCTTCCCGGGCAGACACAGGCTGACGTCACACCGGCCTTAACTGCCGTATCCACGGCCAGATCAAAGGGATTGATGCCGTCAATTGTCTCAAGATACGGCATCACCGCGTCGCTGTAATCATTACAGTCGTCGGCAATGGCGCCCATCCCCTCCTCACTGATACAGATATGGCTGTGGGCGTCAATCAGCCCGGGAGTGATAAACTTTCCTTTCGCATCAACTATCTCTTCTCCGGCTTCCTCCGGGGAAATCCCTTCCGCCACCTTAATAATTTTTCCGTCCTTTACCAAAATATCTCTTTTAACGAATCCGCCTTCCTCAAAAAGCAGGACCTGTCCATTTTTAATAATCATAGTCTACCTCATTCTCTGATTTATTTGTAACCGTTAAATTACTGTCCACAGCCCCGCTGAAAAGAACGGTTACATTTATTGATGACGGTGACCTGTGCGCAGAGCGTGCAGGTTATCGTTTATCACTTAATTTTTAGCAGTATCCGATGGCTACTGCGATCGTCATAAAGATGACCTCAAGCACAAGCACGATTCCGAAGAACGGCGTAATGAATTTGTACCATTTGTTGAGCGGTACGCCCATAAGGCCGCAGTAAAGGGCGCAGGAGGTCGGCCAGAACATATCTGCAAAGCCGTTGCCAAACTGGTAAGCCAGAACCGCAATCTGCTTGCTCAGTCCAATCAGCTCGGCTGTCGGAGCCATAATCGGCATTGTGATGGTCGCCTGGCTGGAAGAACCCGTAATAAAGAATTTGATAATATTCTGAAGGAACAGCATGCCGTATGCAGACACATACTTGCTGGCTCCGGAAAGTAATGATACCAGATAATAAACGATTGTATCGGAAATCATTCCGTCCTTCATGACAATCAGGATTCCTCTTGTGAATCCCACAATCAGCATGGAGGAAACCATGGCCTTTGTGGATTCTATAAATGTTTTGCAGATATCGGTTGCAGAGTAACCGCTCGCTATTCCTGCAAAAATCATCATCATCAGGAACATGGCCGCAATCTCATCGATATACCATCCTAACTGTGTTGTACCGTAGAGCAGGCTGCCAAGTGTTGCGAAGAAAATAAGAAGACAGATTTTCTGTCTTGTATTCATTTTAGCTCCGGTCAGCTCATCCAGGCTCTTTCTCTGGACGAATTCACTCTCCACACCGTACATAATCGACTTTGTCGGATCGGCTTTTACTTTACGGGCATAATTCATGATATAGAGAATTGCCGCCAATTCAAATACAACCAGAATTACAACGCGCAGGCCCAGTCCCGAGAACATCTCCACACCGGCCACATCCTGGGCGATACCAATCGTATAGGGGTTAAATGTACCTGATGCGTATCCGATAATCACACCCAGGCAGACAATCGCACCTCCGACTACAATATCATATCCCAGCGCCACCGAAATTCCTACGAAAACCGGAAAAAGGCCGTAAACCTCTTCAAAAATTCCAAGGGTCGAGCTTAAAGCTCCAAGCACAATCATCGTAATCGGAATCATGAGCTGAACCTTTTTGCCCACCAGACGCACCAGCGTTCCCAGAGCCGCATCCATTGTTCCGTTCTTCACCAGCATATAGACAAAACCGTATGCAAAGATAATTAGGAACATGATATTGGCGGCATCCACATATCCGCGCTGCAGTGAAAGGAAAATGTCAAAAAATCCCGGCGCCTTGATATCCACAAATTCAAAACTTCCCGGAACTACGATCATCTTTCCGCTGACCGGGTCTTCCACTCTCTGATACTGACCGGCCGGAATAATGTGGGTGAGAACCGTCATAATCACAAGTATCGTTATCAGTATAACATACGTGTGGGGCATCTTCACCCGTTCAAACCATTTCTTCTTCTCTGTTACTTCATTCATACTTCATTCCTCCTAAAATTACAAAAATCGACATTTCTGTTGTTGCTATTATAAAGCTTCAAGTAACTTGAATGTCAATAGGTTTGAGTGTATAATAGATTTAACGGAGGCTGGGAGGACGCGTCCGGAACGGACCATGTCCGGTGTAGTGGGGGCTACCTGAGTCTTCCGTCCCCGGTTTGGAGGTTGTCGTGACGGGAAATCCGGCCGGAATGAATACTTACGGGGACCGTTTGCACTTATCGAAGCGCATAGCCGTGCTAAATTCGTGAGAAACCTCATTAAGCACGGATGGGCTTCCATGTCCCCTCCAGAATTGATTCCGCCTCCTTCCCCCGGTCAGGGTTTCGCCAGGGACGGAAGACTCAGGCGGAGGTTTTCGCACACCGGACATGGTCCGTTCCGGGCGCTGATTGTCTCCAGCCTTAATGGGGGAGGAAACCTTGTCGCTGCCACTACAGAATACCGATAAAAAATAGTATGGGCAGCATGATAATTCTTCAATCAAATATTATACTGAAATTACACCATATCACACCAAATATAGCAAATTTCCCAAAATAAACTTATACAACTACTTTAGCCTATATCTAACGTGGCCGTACCGGCGGCGTCCTCACATGCTTAACTAAATCTAAAGTCTGAACTGCTACGTCAGAGTTGACAGTACACGCCATGTTTTGTATACTGAAACATATATAGATCATAGTAGAAACCCGCATTTGGCGGCAGAGTCTTTCGGAGTACTGTTTACCGGCATATCCTTCCGGGAGAATGTTCAGGACAGTTATTCTTTTTGACGGACAGCGGCGGTTTGGGCAGTAAAGTAACAGAGTCAGGGGAGGCGCAATGAAAAAAGTTGAAATTAACCTGTGTGGAAATCCGACGATTTTTGCAGATGGGGAGAAGGTTAATTTTCCTTATAAAAAAGTAGAGGGATTTTTATATTATTTGTGTATCAGAAAAACGGTCACCAGGGAGGAGGTTATCTGTCTTCTCTGGGGAGATGAAGACGAGACAACCGGGAAAAAGAAGCTGCGTGACGCGGTTTATCAGGTGCGCCGGTTTATAGATAAAGATTTTCTGGTTACAACCGGACATACGGGGATAGCACTCAATCCTGACTATCCCGTTATGATTGCTCTGGAGCGCCGTGAGGATGGTGATGTCGGACAGAGCGGTGTTTTTTTGGACCATTTTTATATTAAGAACTGTTATGAATTTGAGGAATGGGTGGAGGGAGTCCGCGAAGGACAGCGTCAGAATATCACAAAGAGCGCCAGGGAGCATCTTGACGATGCGCGCGAGAAAAATGATCTTTCCCTGATTCAGAAGTACAGTAATATCCTTATTAAAAATGATCCTTACAATGAGGAGCTGTATTATGAGATTATGAATGTCTATGCTGAGAACGGCAATTACACGATGGCGATCCGACTTTATTATGATCTGATGAAGCTGTTCCAGGATGATCTGGATATGGAACCGTCACAGAAGGTTAAAGATCTGTTCCACCGTGTATTTAATGTGAAAGAGCATGTGAAGACGGAAGGCGTTTCCGTTGATTTGCCGTTTATCGGCCGTAAAAAAGAATTATACGAAATCAGCGGATTTTTAGAGAGGTCTGCAGGCGAGAAGGTTGGATGTCTGGCTGTAGAGGGGGAGGAAGGCGTCGGAAAAACGTCCTTTCTGGAATGCGGACTGAAGCTGGCGCTGGGGAAACAGATGATCACGCTCTATGCGGTATGCTACAGGCAGGGCGCCGATTTCTTCTTAAACCCCTGGAATGATATCTTTCAGGAAGTCAGACAATGTATTGAGAACGGGACAATGAAGGGGGCGCTGTCTCTCGATGAGGAAGAAAAGCTTTCCCAGCTTCTGAACCGGGGTGTCGGTGACGACAGAGAGAGCGGCCGTCTTACTTACCAGATGATTGAGAAGACGGTAATCAGCCTGTTTACCGAGATTACGAAGAAATACCGGATAGTCCTGGCATTTGACGATATCCAGTGGATGGATCAGATGAGCTTTCAGCTCATGTGCCGCCTCCAGTTTATGCTTGAACCGGATGTGCTGCTGACCATATGCACGTATAACAGAAGCAGCGAGGCCGAGGTGACGGAAGCGCTGGAACCGCTGGTCCGCAGAGATTCTGTCAAACTCATAGCCCTCCAGCCGTTTACGAAGGAAGAAACGGATGAGATTCTGCACAAATCATTACCGGAGCTTGACACGGAACCGGAGAAACGTCAAAAATTATATGAGCTGACGGACGGCAACGCATTTTTCCTGACGGAAATGATTAACATTATCCGTGAGAAGGGATACACGCTTGAAAAATCTCCGAAGACAAACTTTGTAATCAAGGCGAGGCTGTCCGGAATATCCCAGGATGAGAAGGAAGTCCTGGACTGTATGTCGGTCTTCCCTGAGAAGATAAGTATTGAGGAAATAGAGCTTTTGATGAAGGGCATGGACAGGCTGACCCTTCTTAAAATTCTGGAAAGGCTGCAGGAAGGCTTCCTTATTAAAGAGGTTCTGGTTGGATGGAATGTCTATTATAAATTTGTCCACCGCATTTTCCAGGAATATATTTACGAGAAACAGAGCAATGGGAAAAAGCAGCTTTATCACAAAATGCTGGCTGCCTACTATGAGGCCCAGGCGGAACAGGATTTTACCGTACTTCCCCTTGTCGTCTACCATTACGACAAATGCCATGATCAGGTAAAGGCATACCAGTATCAGATTCGTTACCTGAAAGAATTTTACACGGTAATCAATGAGAATTTTCCGGTACTCCATACCGAAGCTTCTGATTTCGGCGACGATTTCGGTGTCATGGCCGAAGCGGCAAAGATGCTTGAACTGGCGGAGGACGTCATTAACCTGAAAGACGATTCCAGAGAGATACGCCAGATGAAGATGGAGATGCATTATATAAAAGGAAGATATGACATCGCGATGGGCGATTACGACAGCGGTATCGCCAATATTGAGAAAAGTATTTTTCTGGCCCAGAAGCTGAATGCCCATAAGAATCTTCTGGCCTGCTATAAGCAGCAGGTATTTCATGGAATTCAGAGGGAAGATTTGGAAAAGGTTGACAAATATGTGACCCTGGGGCTTGGCTGTATAAAAAAGGAAGAGAGGGATGAATATGCCACCTTTCTCCGGCTGAAAGGATGGTACCATGTCCAGAGGCAGGAATACAGGATGGCGGAGGATGTCCTTCAGAAAGCGCTTATGGTATTCCGCGAGCTCGAAGACGGAGGGGGAAAGTATACGGCAAGCATCGCCGCCTGCTTTAATTATATCGGTGATATCTACAGGATACAGGACAGGTATGATGAAGCGCTTGAGTATTACATGAAAGGGATAACAGTGGGCCAGGGCCCGGTGGAGACAAACGGTATCGGCCAGGTCTACTGCAATATCGGCCAGGTTATGTACTGCCAGGGAAGGCTTCTGGAGGCGTGGAATTATCTGGAGAGGGCCAGGGAATGCCTCGAGAAGAACGGATACAGATGGGGGCTTGAAAGAGCTGAGACGTACCTTGCCATGACCTGCCTGAAAACGGGGCGGAAGGAGGAAGCGGCCGAGCATTACAGCAGGGCGGTCGGCTTATCTGCTAAAATCGGGAATCCGACGACAGAGCAGCTTCTGGAGGCGGTGAAAAGAGAGATGAATTAAAAAGAGAGTACCGGTGCGGCCGGGGGAGTCTGTGTAAAGCTCTCCCGGCCGCATTTGACTGATGGCGGTGACCTGTGCAAAGCGTGCAGGCTGTCGTTATCCGCAAACAGTATGCCGGAGCAGGTATTTTTAAATATCGGGTGTTGCGCTGAATTGGTAAAGTAAAGAAGTCTGTCATGGTAGCAAATTAAAGTGAAAAAGTCTGTCATGGTAGCAAGGTAAAGTAGAAAAGTAAGAAAACATATATAAAAAATAATTTTTGTCAGTAATATTACAAGATTTGACGCTTTTTTGACGCTTCGTGTACTATAATAGGCCTATCAATTGCCCCGGCAAAATGAGTGTGCCGGAACGATGTAACGTATGAAATAACAGCAGTAAAGGAGAAGATAAGATGAGCAAAGTAGTAATTACAGGACAGGATTTAACAGTTGAACAGATCGTAGCAGTTTGCCGTGAGTGCGCACCGCTGGAATTATCAGAAGAGACAAAGAAAAGTGTTCTGGAGTCCAGACAGATTGTAGATGATTTAATCGCAGAAGAAAAGGTGGTTTATGGTATTACAACAGGCTTTGGTAAATTCAGTGATGTAGTAATTTCACAGGATCAGTGCAAAGACTTACAGAAAAACCTGATTATCACACATGCGGTTGGCGCCGGCAATCCATTTACAAAAGATATCGCAAGAGGAATCATGCTTCTTCGTATCAATAACCTGGCAAAAGGTTTCTCAGGAATCCGTCTTGAGACACTTCAGACCATGGTTGACATGCTGAACAAAGGCGTAACACCGATTATCCCTGAAAAAGGTTCATTAGGAGCTTCCGGTGACCTGGCTCCATTATCCCATATGGTACTTCCGATGATCGGCCTTGGCCTTGCAGAGTACGAGGGAGAAGTTCTTCCGGGTGCAGAGGCAATGGCAAGAGCAGGAATCCCGACGATCGAATTATCCGCAAAGGAAGGCCTTGCACTGAACAATGGTACACAGGCTATGACTTCCGCAGGTACTCTTGCACTTTATGATGCACTGAATCTTCTGAAGGTTGCAGATATCACGGCAGCTCTTGATTTCGAGGCTCAGAATGGTGTCGTAGACGCGCTTGACCACAGAGTACATGATGTTCGTCCTCATTCCGGCCAGCTTGCTACGGCAAGAAACCTGTTAAAGCTTCTGGAAGGCAGCAAGAATACAACACGCCAGGGCGAAATCCGTGTACAGGATGCTTATTCTTTACGCTGCTGCCCGCAGATTCACGGCGCAAGCAAGGATGCCGTAAACTACGTAAAAGAGCATGTAAATATCGAAATTAACTCCGTAACAGATAACCCAATCATCTTTAAAGATGACAGAGCAGGAATCTCCGGCGGAAACTTCCACGGACAGCCAATGGCTCTCAGCTTTGACTTCTTAAAGATCGCAGAATCCGAGTTAGCCAACGTTGCAGAGAGACGTATTGAGCGTCTTGTTAACCCGGCATACAGCGGACTTCCTGCATTCCTTACACCAAACGGCGGCGTTAACTCCGGATTCATGATTGTTCAGTATTCCGCAGCCGCTTTAGTATCTGAGAATAAAGTTCTGGCTCATCCGGCCAGCGTTGACAGTATTCCATCTTCCGCAGGTCAGGAAGACCACGTAAGTATGGGTACAATCGCAGCAAGACAGGCTGGAGAGATCGGCCGCAATGTTAGACGTGTTCTGGCTATGGATCTGATGGTTGCATGCCAGGGTATCGACATGAGAGGCAATAAGGGCCTTGGTAAAGGAACACAGGCTGCATACGACCTGGTTCGTAAAGAGGTTGCCCGCCTTGAAGAAGATCGTCCGTTATACGACGATATTAACTACTGTGAGAATATTATCGCTGACGGCTCCTTAGTAAAGGCCGTAGAGGAAGCAATTGGCGGTTCTATTGAATTATAGTTTGAGGGGTGTGTTGTTTACTTTTTCTCTGGGGAGTGGAGAAGTAGCAAGTATGTATGAAGAAGGAGGGCTTTTATGTTAACTAACCCTGTAGTATTGGCAGTATTATCACTTTGTATTCTTTGTTTATTTAAAGTAAATGTATTATTATCCATGCTTATTTCCCTTTTCGTCGGCGGTGTCGCCGGTGGACTGGGGGTAACCGGAACGCTGTCTTCCATGCTCGGAGGACTTGGCGGGAACGGTGAGACAGCACTTGCTTACGTTCTTCTGGGAACATTTGCCGCTTGTATGGCTTATACGGGAATCGCAACCATTCTTTCCAAGAAGGTAGCGGCAGTTGTGGGCGAGAACAAATTTATCTTGATTTTTATTCTCGCTATCATTGCCTGCTGTTCTCAGAACCTTGTACCTGTACACATTGCGTTTATTCCGATTTTAGTTCCGCCGTTACTGATAGTTATGAATAAACTGAAAATAGATCGCCGTGCGGTTGCCTGTGCGCTTGCATTTGGTTTGAAGGCTCCTTACATTTCATTACCGGTGGGCTTTGGTCTTATTTTCATGGGTATCGTAAAAGATAACATGTCACTGAATGGTATGGAAGTGACTGTTTCTGACGTAGCTTCTGTAAACTGGATTCTGGCGTTAGCCATGCTGGTGGGTCTTTTAATCGCTGTTTTTGTTTCATACAGAAAACCGCGTGAATACAAGGACATTGTAGTAGCAGAGACACCGGAATTATCAAGCCTGAAATTGACAACACAGCACTGGTGTACACTTCTTGCTATTGCGGTTGTGGTAGCAATTCAGATTAAATTTGGCTCTCTTCCGTTAGCAGCGCTGGGCGGACTTCTTGTTATGTTCATAACGGGCGCGGTTAAGAGAAAAGACATCGACAATCAGTTCAGCGAAGGTATCAAGTTAATGGGCTTTATCGCATTCGTTATGCTTGTAGCAGGCGGATTTGCACAGGTTCTGAAAGATACCGGTGCTGTTAATGAATTAGTAGACGGCTCCATCGCACTGATGGGCGGCAGCAAGGTTATCGCTGCAACCGTAATCACATTGATTGGTCTTCTTGTAACTATGGGTATTGGTACCTCTTTCGGTACAGTTCCTGTACTTGCAGTATTATACGTTCCATTATGTGCAAAGATCGGATTCTCTCCGGCAGCAACTATCATCCTGATGTCTGCAGCAGCAGCACTCGGCGACGCCGGTTCACCAGCTTCCGATACTACGCTTGGGCCGACTTGCGGTCTGAACGCAGACGGACAGCACGATCACATTTGGGACACATGTGTACCTACATTCTTACACTTTAATATCCCGTTAATGATCGCAGCTATCCTGGCGGCACAGGTACTGTAAGTAACACTAAAAACTGAATATAGCATTACTACTTAAAAAACCCCTTAAACAACACAACGAAGGCGGCAGAGCAGATGCATAGGCAAGATGCATCCAACTCTGCCGCTTTTCCCTGTCCTGTTGTCAAAAAAACAACAATCGACAATGATATTAGTATTATTAAAGGTTATTTAAATTCTGCTTCCCTGGCAACAGGAATTTCTCCAGGGAAGCGCTTGTCAAACTGTTCTCCGTCATAGAGGCGGTATCCGGAACTCTCGGCAGTCATTTTTGGTTTCAGAAGGCTAATCGGCGTTAAATTACAATTGTCTTTATAACCGGTTCTTCAAAAAAGACCGGGCCGCCGATTCTGGCATCAGTGATTTTTCCGTTCTTTGCGGTAAATTCAGCTTTTAATATACCGCCCGGCTGCTTCAGCTCCAGGCGGAAATCGCCGTCGGCCACATCGCGGCCGAGCCATACCGTCGAAGCCAGAGTGCCGCTTCCGCAGCTGCTTTCCCAGATGAAACTGTCGGTTGCCCGAACCCAAACTACGGGTGTCATCTCACCGTCCTTGATAAAGATAGCCCCTGCTGCATCCACATCCGTTTCCTTCGCCATCTTGTCGAGAACAGCGTGCGCCAGAGTTTCAGAAGGTTCGACATCCTCAAGAATGACGTGGGTGATTCCCTCCAGAACCACGGCCGGAAAGCGGAGCAGTCCGCTGCCGTCGGAAGAGGAAATACCGCTGTCTCTGCCGCATTCCTCGGGGAGCGACAGCTCTGTAATTGCCTGAGGCAGGGGCATGGACACCCAGGAACCGTCTTCCTCCAGGAGAACTTCCAGGATATCTTTGCTTCCGGACACCTCTACGGGAATACGTTCACCGGCTTTCATGCCGTTTCGCCTGCCCAGCAGCAGACCAAAGCTTCGGGACGCGTTGCCGCAGAATTCCCCGCCCATCATCTCCATACGCCCTGCGGCGCCCCGGAGCGGTTTAAGCAGAAAACCGGCCTGCTCTGCATTTAAATCTTCTTCCTTTAAAATGGCGGCGCCCACTGCCGCATATAACTCGGGCGGAACCTCGCCCTCTGCGAATGCTGTCCGATTTCCGGCCGGATCGGCCATTGTAATTTTTAATTTGAATTCCATTATGTAACCCTCCTGTGTTGAATGTAAATGATATAATTTCCCTAAGAATACCATACATCCTAAGCATATAATTTACAAGCGGTTTCGTGAATTTCCAGTATGGAGATTTAGTTAAGCAGGTGAGGACGCCGCCGGTACGGCCAGCGGACGGGGTGGTGGGGTGTGTATATGAGTC